>Ga0315289_10000937_pt1 | contig 45304 bp, 41 predicted proteins | sample YL17G11_40_MG_FD_203452 | JGI IMG/M metagenome (GOLD analysis project Ga0315289, IMG submission 203452) | Sediment microbial communities from Yellowstone Lake, YNP, Wyoming, USA - YL17G11_40 | ecosystem: Environmental > Aquatic > Freshwater > Lake > Sediment | place: USA: Wyoming | collected... | reverse complement strand
ATGTAGGGCGGCCCCTCTGCGGGCCGCCGCGGGCCGACCTGAAGGTCGGCCCCTACGACATGCACCCCTCACCCTAGCCCTCTCCCCATCGGGGAGAGGGGATAGCTACACCCCCCTCCCTAACCCGTAGGCGAGCCTCCACCCAGAGGGGGGAGGGGATTTAAGGTGGCCCTCACCCTTAATCCCGTCGGCGCGCCGCTCCCACGGGGAGAGGGGACGAAGCTACCCGATGGGCTCGAAGAGCTCGGGGTGGAAGCGCCGCAGTTGCTTGTTCTGGTGCGGGTAATCGAACTGGGCGCCGCCGGCCAGAAAAACCAGCGCCTGATACCGCCGCTGGAGCTCCGCAGGGTCGGCCAGCCGGAACAGCCCCCCGCCGCCCAGGCACCCCCCCGGACAGGCGTAGAGCTCCAGAAAAACCCGTGACGCTCCCTTCTCCCCGCTCAATTCAACCGCCCGGTCCAGGGCGTTTTGCACCGGCCTCCCGCCGTGGGCCACCAGGACCCGGACCGGTCCGCCGCCGGGCAGCTCGATTCCCCGCTCCTCCTCCTCGGGAGGGAGGAACCCGCCCCCCGGCGCGGGCAGGGCGGAGCCGCTCCGTTGGGCCCAGACGACCGCCAGGCCGTCCGTCACCGCCCCCGGCGCCCCGAGCATCGTCCCCAACCGCGAGCCGCGCAGGTGGGTGAAGCTCCGCGCCTTGGCCTTCTCCGGCGTCAGCCCCAGCCGCCGCAATAATCCGGTGAGCTCCCGCACGGTGAGGGAGGCGTCCAGCCCCCGCTCGCGGTCCACGGAGTGGCGCCGGACCCCCTCCTTGGCGGCCGTGCCCGTCGTCACCTGCACCAGGTAGCAGTGACCCGGCGCGAGCCCCAGCTCGGGCGAAATCTTCTGCCGCCAGTTGAAGGCGGCCTGTTGGGACGGTCCGGGTATCGGGGGGAGCCAGTCGGCCAGCTCGGGTCGGTTCAGCCTGACGTGGCGCCGCACCGCCTCGCAGGGCGAGATGATGGCCGCGCGGGGCCGCTCGCGATTCAACCTGTCCGCCAACTCCCCGAGGTAGGCGTCCGCCCCCCAGGCGGAATCCACCACCCCGGCGAAGCCCAGGGAGGCCAGCGTCCCGATGAGCCTTGGCTGGGCGTCCACCTTGAGCTCGTTCATGAGCGCCGCCGCCGCGGTCGGCTCCAGCACCGCCACGCAGTGACGGTCCCGGTCCATGAGCGCCGATTCCACCGGCACCACCGCCGAGCGGGGCACCAGGGCGCCCGAGGGGCAGACCAGCGCGCACTGGCCGCAGCTCGTGCAGCGCGGTCCGGCTAATCCGGGCTCGTCCACGGACCGGGCCTGGATCAATTCCTCGTCCAGGCGGAGCGCCCCCCAGCCGAGCGAGTCGCAGATGGCGACGCACCTCCCGCAGGCCAGGCAGCGGTCGCCCAGGAGCGACAGGGAGACCGAGGACCGGTCGGTGAAAGTTTCCGCGGCCAGCCCGACCGGGGAGCCGTCGGTGATTCCCAGCCGCCCGACCAGCCGCTCCAGCTCGCAGTCCCCGTGTCGGTCGCAGACGTGGCAGGCGAGCTCGTGGCGGGAGAGGAGGAGCTTGGCCACCTCGCGCCGGTGGGCCGCGACGACCGGAGAGCCGGTGTGGTAGACCGCCCCCTGCTCCACCGGCGTCGAGCAGGCCCGGACGAGGACCGCCGGTTCCCGCTCCACGGTGCAGATGCCGCAGTGGCCGACGGTTTCCAGGAGGGGGTGGTGGCAGAGGGTGGGGATGGCGTGACCGAGCTTCTGCGCGGCCTCCAGGACCGTGGTCCCGGGCGGCGCCTGAACCTCGCGGCCGTCGAGGATGAACGACACCTCGTGGTCCGTCATCGGTCACCCCTCGGCTCAGGGTTGGGAATGGAGGGCGTTCAACAGGTTCGCGGCCCAGCGGGCCATCTCGGGGGGCGCCTCCCGGCTCAGGTATCCGGCCAGCCGCCCGGCGTGGAAGAGCTCCGCCTCGTCCCCGGCGCCCGTGGTCAGGACCAGAAGCCGCTGTCCCGCCATCCGCCAGCCCAAAATGACGCTCGCCGGCAGCCCGGCTGGCGGGGTTATCTCCCCGTGGCGGGCGAGGAGACCGGTCAGGGGCGAGAGTCGGACCTCGGGCCGTTCCTCGATTTCCGCCGGGCCGGGTTCCCCCGCCTCCCCGGCGACCCGGAAGACGACCGTCGCGGGCGCGCCCAGAACCGGCGGACCGGGCAGCGCCTCCGGGTCGGGGAAGTCGAGGACGGAGTCGAACTCCGCCACCGGCACCGCCCCGCCGCCGTCGAGCGCCGCCTCGTTGACGGGGCCCTCGCCGCCGCCGCAGACCAGGTTCAGCACGTCGCCCAGCGGCGTGCCCAGGTTCAATTCCAGAAAGCCCTTGGCCGCCAGCGGCCCCCCCACCAGGAGGCACTTCGTGCCGGGATGCCGGCCGTGGCCGTATCCCCGGAACCACTCCCCGCCCATCTCCAGGATGGCCGGCACGTTGAGGACCGTCTCCAGGTCCACCCCGAGCGCTTCCCCGTCCTCCGAAGGTCCGCGGACGAGCTCCACCGAGCAGGAGAAGTCGGTGCCCAGGATGCCGTCGCCCGTCAGACCGCGGCCCCGCATCTCATCCAGGGCGGCGCGCAGGTTCTCCTCGGGCGCCCTCCCCCGGGGGGCGTAGCGCCGCAGCAGGTCGTCCCCGGGCGCCGTCTCCCCGTGGAGGCCGTTCCAGTTATCGGGGAGGACGATCTCGGCCCGTCCGGTCCGGGTCACCAACCCCAGCAGGAGGAGGGATTCGAGGACCTGGAAGGGGAGCCCTTCGAGGAGCCGCCGGGTGAGGGGGGGCGGGTTGACCCTCCCGTCGCGCAGGTCGAGGCGGATCAACCCGCCTTCCGTCCCGGTGAAGTTTTGCCAGATGGGCGCCACGGGCTCGCCGGTGATGCGCGATTCCAGCCCCGACTCCTCGAGGAAGGCGAAGGCCTCCTCCGGGGTCAGGTGGCGCGAAAGGACGTACAGGGGGTGCAGCCCCTGGCGCATCAAATGGTCGTCCAGGTCGGTCGGACGGGACAGGCCGCAGTGCGCCGTCACGAGCCGCATCTGCTTGTCCAGGAAGAAGGGGTAGTAGCCGCCCTCTACCTCCTCGACGGTGTACAGGTGGCGGTTGTCGCGGAAGGAGCGCTCCTCGGCCAGGGCGGGCGGGAGGTAGGCCAGCACCTTCTCGGGCCACCCCACGCCGTCGGCGAGGCGCCAGGCTAGCTCGGTGGCGTCGTCGGGAGTGACGCCGCCGAAGAGGGCGACAGGCTCCTCGGGCCGCGCCACCCAGACCAGCGGTTCCGCCGAGCAGAAGCCCAGGCACCCGGTGGGGACGACCTCGAATGAGTCGGCGGGGAGCCCCTTACCCAGGACCTTCAGGACCTCCCCGGAACCGACCCCGCGCCCGCAGTCGCCCTGCCCCACCCCGACGAGGGCGCCGGGACCGAAGGCGATGCGCCGCGTCACCGCCGCCTTGGCCTCGTCGCACTTTTTGTCCGTGTGGCAGAACGGGCCGGCGGTGCGGCAGGCTAGCCAGTCACCGCACGGCTCCGAGTCGGTGTGGCGGCAGCGTTCGCAGCAGCGGTCGAAGAGTCCCGCCCCCACGGTCACCTCGTTTTCCGGTCCGGCAGGGTCCCCCGGATGACGCACCGCACGCCGCGCGACGGTTCCAGGCACTCCGCCGCCAGGGCGTTGACTTCCCCGGGTGTGACCCGGGCGATGCGCTCGGGGTAGAGGTCCACGTCCCGGGCGGTGAGCCCCTGGATCACGGCGCCGGCGTAAACGGCGGCCAACGCCGCGTTCCTCTGGCGCCCGAGCTGGTAGAGGCCGATGACGTGCTCCTTGGCCTCGGCCACCTCGGCGGGGTCGAGCCCCTCCCGGGCGACCCGCTCCAACTCGCCCCGGAGGGCGCCCTGCGCCTCGTCGCCCCGTCGCGGCTGGGTGGCGATGTAGCCGAAGAACCCGCCCGCGCCGCGGAGCGGCCGGTAGAGGAACGAAACGGTATAGGCCAGGTGCCGCCGGTCGCGCAGCTCGACGAAGAGCCTCCGCCCCGCCCCGTTCAGCCCCTGGGCCAGCACGTTGGCGGCGAAGCGTTGACCGTCGCCCAGCGCCGGCGCGGGGAAGGCCAGCGCCACGTGGGTCTGCTGTTTGGGCAGCCGCTCTTCGACGCGGTCCGTGCCGTAGACGCGCGGGGGCGCGTCGGGCGCGCCGTCGCCCCGGGGAAGCCCGCCGAACAGCTCCTCGAGCCGCTCGAGCAGGGGGTCGCGCTCGAAGGCGCCGCTGACGCCGATGACCAGTCGGCAAGCCCGCAGCCGACCGCCGTACCACTCCGCGAGCGCGGCGGCGTCCAGGACGCGCACCGTCTCATCGCGCCCGTCCAGAAAGCGCCCGTACCCGCGCCCCCCGTAGAGAGCGGCGTTGGCCCGACCCAGGGTGTAGGCCGACACGTCGTCGGTCCGGGTGGCGATCTCGGCCAGGATATCGCTCCGTTTTGGCTCCAGCTCGCTCTGGGGGAATGCTGGCCGCGTCAGGGTCTCGGCGAGGAGGGCCAGCCCCGGGTCCAGGTGGCGGGCGGCGCAGTCCAGCTTGAACCCGTAGAAGTCGCGCTGCACGTCTGTGTCCAGCTCCGCCCCGTAGTACTCCACCAGGGCGTGGAACTCCTCCGCGTCGTGCTCGCGGGTGCCGCGCAGCGCCATCTCCAGGGCGAAGTTGGTCACCCCCTCGAGCTCGGTCGGCTCCTCGAAGAGCCCCCCGGCGGTGAAAGCCGCCACCGAGGCCAGGGCGCGGGTGGTGTTCCGGCGGAGGACCAGGCGCACGCCGTTGCCCAGAGTCGCCTCCTCCACCGAGACCGGCGAGGGGGGGATCGGACGGGGGGGCTTCTCCTCCAGGGGTCGGCGGACCGGCGGCGGTGACGAACGTTCGGCCGCGGGCTCCAGGTTCTCCAGCTCCGCCGCCCGCCCCGGGGGGACCACGAGCGCCACGCTGAGCTTCTCCGGGGCGAGATACCGCCCGGCCGCTCCGAGGACCGATTCGGCGTCGACCGCGTAGAGGCCGCGGAGGTACTCCTCGGCCCGGCGCCAGTCGCCCAGATGGTCGTAGTGGGCCAGCTCGTGCGCCTGACCCTCCACCGTCTCGCGCTCCTCGAGGTAGGAGAGCTCCACCGCGTTGCGCACCCGGTTCAGCTCGTAAGGCCCCACGGGCCGCTCCCCCAAGAGCGCCGTCTCGCCCAGAATCGCCGCCAGGGCCCGCCGGATGTCGGCTGGGTCCAGCTCGCATTCCACGTAGAAGATGCCGGCGTCGTCGCCCGTCATCAGGGAGGCCGAGATGTCGTCCACCAGGTTCAGCTCGTCCTTGACCCTGCGGTAGAGGCGGCTGGAGAGGCCCTCGCCGGTCACGCCGACGAGGATGTCCAGTGAGGGGGTGTCGGGTTGGAGCTGTCCGGGGGTGGGCCAGGCCAGGGCCAGGTGGGCCCGGTTCACCGGCATCTCCTCGATTTTGAACCGGGGCTCCCCCTGCTCCGGCTCGCCAGGGGTGGGGTCCGGTTCACGGTAGGGGCGGTCGTAGGGCGAGAAGCGCCGCTCCACCTCGGAGTAAATTTTCTCGGGCTCCACGTCGCCGACCACCACCACCCGCGAGTTGCGCGGCGTGTAGTGCCGACGGTGGTGGTCGAGAATCTGGTCGCGGGTGAAGGTCTTTACCTCGTCGAGGTATCCGCCGACGGAGCGGCCCATGCGGTGGACGGCGTAGACCTGCCCGGCGGCCGACTCCCACAGCCGCGTCCTGGGCTGGTCGTCACGCATCCTTATCTCCTCGGCGACGACCTCGAGCTCCCGCGCCAGCTCGTCCGGGTCGAAGAGCGGGTTGGACAGGGCGTCCGCCAGCACCTCGATGCCGAGCTCCGCGTACTCCCGGGGGAGGCTGACGAAATAGGCCGTGGCGTAGTAGCCGGTGAAGGCGTTGATGAAGCCGCCGTGGGATTCTATCTGGCGGCTGATCTCCCCCACGCCCCGGGTCGGGGTGCCCTTGAAGGCCATGTGCTCGATGACGTGGGAGATGCCGCCCGTTCCGTCGGGCTCGTTCACGCTGCCCACGCCCACCCAGACCCACGCCGTGACCACCGGGACGGCGGGGTCCCGGCGCAGGAGGACCTTCAGCCCGGAGCCCGTCTCGCGGACGAGGGTGCCGTTCCCATCAAGAGGCGGTTTATCGCGCATCGTTCCCGGCTATAGAGAGAGGGGCGCTCGGCCCCCACGTCTTCGCTCAACCGATCCCGCGGGAAGCGGCAGCCCCAAGAGCCGACGTCCCGATATCCCCGTTCCCGAACGGAGCCCCCTTCGAGCCTCCCGCCCGGCCGTCACTTCTTCGTCAGCCGGTCGAGACGCCTGGCCACGTCGAGGTAACCGGCGTCCATGGAGTAGCATTGCCGGAGGTGGTTTATGGCCTCGGCGCGCCGGTCGAGCTGCAGGCAGAGCATCGCCGCCTGGTAGTGCATTGCCAAAAGCTCCTGCTCCGAGTCGGTGAGGGAAACGGCCCGCTCCAGTTGCTTCACCGCCAGCTCGGGCATCTTCTTGTCTACGAAGCAGTCGGCCAGGACGGGCAGCGCCTTGGTCTGGAACTCCGCGTGCCGGGAGGCCGCCTGGAGCTCGATTATCGCCTCGTTGAGCATCCCCATCTCCTTGTAGGCAATCCCCAGGTCGTAGTGCCCCTGGGGGTCGTCCCCCTCGGTGAGGGTGCTCATCGCCTGCTTGAACTCGCCGATGATCTTGTCGAAGCTGGCGTAGAGAATGACGCCGGTGCCCTCGTCCGTGGTCGGCTCCTCGAGGAGCTCGTCGGTGGTCTCCTCGTCGAAGACGGACTCGTAGACCGGCTCCTCGATGATTTCCGGCTTGGCGGGCTCCTCCTCGACGATGTCGAGCTCCATCCCGCCCTCGGGTAGGACGATGAGGTCGGAGGATTCGCGGCGGCTGACGGGTCGGGTCTCCTCGGGCCGCTCGGCGGGCGGAACGTGCAGGGCCCTGAGCTTCTCGCCGATTTTCTCGACCTCATCGTCGTCCTGGTGGTCGCGCAGGAGATCGAGGGCGCGCTCGTACTCCCGGGTGGCCTTCTCCAAAAGGCCGCTCTTGGCGTACATGTCGGCGAGGATCATGGCGATGTGGGAGTTCTCCGGGTCCAGGGAGACGATGCGCTCGTAGGCCTTCAGGACGGCCAGGGCGTCGCCGGCGCGGCGGCTCGAGTCGGCGTAGCGGAGGAACTGCCCGGAGGCCTCGGCCTTGAAGCCCTCGGCGGCGTAGAGCTCGCCCAGCTCCCACAGGGCGTCCACGGGCGGCGAGCCGAGGCGCGTGGCCTTGCGCAGGATGGCGATGGCCTTGGTGTTGTAGCCATCCTCCTTGTAGAGCTGGGCGGCCCGGTGGTAGAAGGCGAAAGCCCGCTGCGAGTTGCCGATCCTGGCGTACAGATCGCCCAGGGCGTTGCAGGTTGTCACGTCGTCGAGCTTGGCGGGCGTGATGTGGGCGAACTTGGCGGCGGGCGTTCCGGGACCGCCGGCCAGAGCCGCGCGGACCTCGTTCAGGATATCGTCGGACATCGGCACACCTGATTTGAGGTTGGGGCGGTCGTCGCGACTCGACCGCGTGCGGACGAAGGCGGCTTCGGTCAGGAGCCTGGCCTGGTCTTCGAAGAGCTGGGCCCGTTCGTAGCCGCCGTACCGCCGGTAGAAGAGCGCCAGCATGATGCAGGTGTCGGCGTCCTCGACGTCGGCGGGGTTGAGCCGGTTGAAGTGGGCCTCGTGGGCCGTGTCGCCCGCGAGGGCCTCCATCACCTTGTACAGCAGGTCCTCGTCCATATCACCCGTCAATGGGCGGCGTGAATCTCCCCGTTTTCGAGGACTCCCACGGCGCCGACGACATCCACGCGCCCGCAGTGGTCCACGTCTTCGCCGAAGCCCAGACCGGCCAGGGTCCGCCCATGCTCGCAGCGGGCGAGGACGGAACCGGCGTCCTGCCCTCTGAATACCGCCAGGGCGATCCGGGCCCGGTCGGAGAGGTCAACCCCGTCGGCGGACAGTCTATCCAACATGTCTATTATAGCACCCGCGCAGAAGGTATCCTCGAGGTTTGGTCGGCCGTTTTTCCCGGCGCACACCAGCGTCGCGTCCCGACCGCCCGAGGCCAGTCTTTCCGCAATCGCCCGGCGGTTCACCAGCGCCCCGAGGAGGACCTCCTCCGCCCCCCGGCAGGCTGCAAGCGCCCGGGTGCCGTTGGTGGTGGTGTAGGCGATGCGCCGACCGAACACCCGTTCGGCGGTGTACTCCAGGGGCGAGTTGCCCAAATCGTAGCCCGGCGGCCTGACGCCCTCCCGCTCGCCGCCCAGGAGAACGTCGGGCTCTTTTTCACGGTGCGCCCGACACTCCTCGAGGTCGGCGAAGGGGATGACCGCCGCCGCGCCGTTGGCCAGGGCCGTGGTGACGGTGGTCGTGGCGCGCAGGACGTCGATGACCACGGCGACCCGCCCGGCGAGGTCCGCCGAACTCCACTCCCCCGGCCCCAGCACCACGTCGGTATTCAACGTCTGTTTCTGTAGGGGCGACCGTCCACGGTCGCCCGCGGGCGGGTGTGGACACCCGCCCCTACAACGCTAAATTAACCGCCACGTCAACGCGCATCGCCGCCCGCCGCAACCGGTTGTTAGCCAGCTGCTTGGTCTTTGGGTGACAGGCTTAGCATGGAAGACCGCAGTTCAAGTACTTCGATCGGACACTCCGGCCAGTTGTCCTCCCAGCATACAATGACATCGCATTGATCTGGATCATGGCCATGCTGGTGGAAGTTTCGTGACTGGTATTCGAACTCGATTCGAACCCGTTGCCACATCCCAGTCTTGCCGCGAACCCGCCGCTTTGCCTCGCAGTCGGGAAAGCCCGGCTTGACGATTTCGACAACATAGCCGAGTTCGCGGCAAATCATTCCAAAGAGGAAAACGACTCCCAGCTCGTTGACAGGGGCATGCTGAAGACCTCGGAAATTGATGAAATCGCCGTACAAGTTGGAGAGCCCAGCTGGCACTACCGCATGCTCCGCCGACTCTGACTGCGGTGATCCGGCCTCCTGTTCGTCTTCAACGCTTTCGACGGCGGGTATGGTAGACCTTCGTGGTGGCAGGTATGGAGCAGTGTACTCTCGAATCCGCTCAAGGAGCTTTGCCTCCTCGCCAGGATTGAGGAGTTCACCAGCTACCTTGATGGTGTTTATCCAGCCCCCGAATCTACGCACACATGCAGAGGTAGAGATGTTCGCATTCTGTTCAAAAAAGACCTGCGTGCACTTAGCGTTGGGGAGCCGGAGGACCCGCACCACTTTTTTCAGTAGGTCATCGTCGGAGTAGGTCGAAGCAAAAGCCCGCGGGTCGAGCCCGGCTGCCAAGACTAGGTCGTTGTAGGAACCGAATAAAAGCATAATCTTACGCTCGGAGACACCCGAGCGGCGAAGAAACTCACGACGGGCCACGGTAGTGGTACCGAGGTCCTTGGCGATGCCCTGGATCAAATCGATTAGCTTTTGTCTCTCGTCCATTGGACCAATGATCCCTGAACTCATTTTGACCGGCTGACAATGATTAGGTTGGTCAGATTATCTTCTCTTCCTCCAGGAAGCCGGTGTCGAAATCGCCGGCGATGAAGCGCGGGTTGTCCATGAGCGCCTGGTGGAAGGGGATGGTGGTCTGGATGCCGTCTATGACGAGCTCGCCGAGGGCCTTGCGCATCCTGGCGATGCAGTCGGCGCGGTCGGCGCCCTTGACGATGAGCTTGGCCACCAGCGAATCGTAGTACGGGCTGACATTGGCGCCGGGCTCGGCGTAGGTGTCCACGCGGACGCCCTCCCCGGTCGGGGCCTTGTAGTCGGTGATGGTGCCCGGGTTGGGGGTGAAGTTTTTTAAGGGGTCCTCGGCGTTGATGCGGCACTCGATGACGTGGCCGGAGAAGGTGATTTCCTCCTGGGTCCAGGAGAGCTTCTCCCCGGCGGCGACGAGGATCTGCTCGCGGACGAGGTCGGTGCCGGTGAGCATCTCGGTGACGGGGTGCTCGACCTGGATGCGGGTGTTCATCTCCATGAAGTAGAAATTGCCGCCCGCTTCGAGGAGGAACTCGACGGTGCCGGCGGAGTGGTAGAGCGCGGCCTTGGCGGCGTTCACGGCGGCATCGCCCATCCGCTGGCGCAGATCGGCGTTCACGGCGGGGCTGGGGGATTCTTCGAGGAGCTTCTGATGGCGGCGCTGGATGGAGCAGTCGCGCTCGCCCAGGTGCACCACGTTGCCGTGGCGGTCCCCGGCAATCTGTATCTCCACGTGCCGGGGCTTGACGATGTACTTCTCCAGGTAGACGCTGCCGTCGCCGAAGGCGTTCTCGGCCTCGGTCTGGGCGGTGGTGAAGGCGCCGAGAAGGGCCACGGGGGTGTGGGCGATGCGCATCCCGCGCCCCCCGCCGCCCGCCACCGCCTTCACGATCACCGGGTACTCTATCTCATCGGCGAGGGACGCCGCCTCGTCGGCGGTCTTGACCACGCCCTCGGAGCCGGGGACCACCGGCACCCCCGCCTCCATCATGGTCCTGCGGGCCGTGGCCTTGTTGCCCATCATGATGATGGTGCGGGGGGAGGGGCCGATGAAGGTGACGCGGCAGGCCTCGCAGATTTCCGCGAAGTGGGGGTTCTCCGCCAGAAAGCCGTAGCCGGGGTGGATGGCGTCGGCGTCGGTGATTTCCGCCGTGGCGATGATGCGGGGGATGGAGAGGTAGCTCTTGCCGGGGGGCGGCGGTCCGATGCAGACCGCCTCGTCGGCCTCGCGGGTGTGGGGCGCGCCGCGGTCGGCCTCGGAGTAAACCGCCACCGTGCGGATGCCGAGCTCCCGGGCGGCGCGGATGACCCGCAGCGCCACCTCCCCGCGGTTGGCGATGAGTATCTTGTTGAACATAAAACTCTTCTAGGGTGGGCGAAAAGCTAGGGTTCGGAGCCCGCGTATTATAACAGGAAGAGTCCCCGCGCGCCACCGCGGGGCGGGGTCTGGTATACTTGACGAGCTTGGCGCCGAGGTTTGGCCGGAGGAAGATGAAGGCGGTCTGGTTGTCATTGACGCTCCTGGTTGCGTACGCCGCGGGTCAGGGCCCCTACGCCCCGCCCGAGGGCGGCTTCACCGAAACGCCGCGCCCGGTCGGCCTCGATCTCGCCGACGTCGTCGTCACCGCCGGCGGTCCCCCGAGCTTCATGCATCAGGCGCTCGCCCCGCTCTTCGGGCTATGGCGGTACTGGCTCACGGGGCAGAACGCCTCCTTCTGTCGCTACGAGCCCACCTGCTCGAGCTACGCCTACGGGGCGGTATCCGGGCACGGTCCCACGATGGGCGTAATCCTGGCCTTCGGGCGGCTCCTGCGCTGCAACAACCACATCCCGCCCGCGCGCTATCCCGTCCTTCTCTACGATTACTACACCGTGCTCGAGGCCTACGGTTACCCCCGCTTCGAGGCCTGCGGCGCCTGGGAACCGTTGAACTTCACCATCCTCGCCCGGGAGGCGCGCGGACATCTCTGGGACCCCGTGCCGTGAGAAGAGCGATTTTCGTATTTTTACTCGCATTCAACCTCGCCCCGGCGGCGGAGCTGAGCCTCACCGACGAGGGGCAGCTAGCATTCGCCGAAGAGCTCTTCGGGCGGGGCGAGTTTTTCAAAGCGGTGCTGGAGTACGAGCGCCTCCTGCATTTCTTCCCGTCGAGCCCCCTGGCCGACGACGCGGCCTTCGGCATCGGCCTGGCCTACGACGGGGCGGGGGAGTACGGCGTCGCCTCCTCCACCTACCGGCAGTTCCTGGCCGACTTCCCTTCCAGTGACCTGATCCCCAAAGTGCGCCTGGCCCTGGGCCGTTCGCTGGCCCTGGGGCGCGATTACGCCGACGCGCGGCTGGAACTGGAGGGGCTGGCCTCCGAGTCCCCGCCGCAGCCGAGTTCGGGCCGGGCGCGGATTCTCTGCGGCCTGACCTACCTGCCGACCTGGGAGCTGGAATCGGCCGAGGGCGAGTTCGCCCAGGCCGCCGCCGATTTCCCCGGCGAGCCCGAGGGCGCGCTGGGCGACACGCTGGCCGAAATCGCCGCCCGACGGACGGAGCTGCCCCGGGTCAACCCCGGCTTCGCCTCCCTGGCCTCGGCCCTGGTGCCGGGGCTGGGGCAGGTCATCGCGGGAAACTTTTGGGACGGCGTCCTGGCGCTCACCACCAACGCGCTCTGGGTCGGGGCCACCTGGTGGGCCGCCGAGGAGGGGGAGCTCCCCGCCGCCGCCCTGGCCGGTTTCATCGGCGCCGGGTTCTACCTTGGCAACGTCTACAACGCCGGGCAGGCCGCCGAGGAGGCCAACCGCCGCGCCGTGGCCGCGCTGGCCGGCGAGATAACCCTCGAGGTGCGCCGCTGGGAGGCCGAGAACGGGACCGGCCTGACCCTCGTCCCCTCCCCGTGAGGCCCACCCCCGCCCTCGACCCATTGCGCCCTCTAGCATATTTCGAAGCGAGGGGGAGGGTTTGATCGGGTGCAGGGTGACGCGGTTCGACTGTGAATTGAAAGCGATGGAGCGGACGCGGCCATCGCCCGGCCGATTGCGGTCGCGCGGACCGCTAAGTGAACATTCGACGGCATTGCCGTAAGCCCTTTACTTTTGCGCAGACGCGACCGCCGACGGTCCGGTGATTCCCCCGAAGGAGCCGAGCGTCCATGCCCCACACCCCCGGTCATCGCATCCGCGACCTCCTCCGACGCCTCCCGAAACCGGCTGCAATCTGGACCGGCGTCCGGGGATTCTTCCGCTTCCTGGGCGGGGTTCTAAAGAGCCACTTCGTAACCCACCAGGGCTCCCTCTCCGCGGGCGGCATCGCCTTCTTCCTCGGGGTGAACCTCGTCCCCCTGGTCCTTTTGGGGGTGAGCGTCTTCGGCTTCGTCCTCGGCTCGAGCCAGGCGGCGGCCCAGGCCGTGACCGGGGCGCTGGGGGGGGTGGTCCCCGAGTCCCTGGACTGGGCGGGGAATCTCCTGGAAAAAGCGGTGGGGGCACGGGTAGAGGTGGGAATCGCGGGGCTGGTGGTGCTCCTATGGCTCTCCTCCAGGCTCACCGACTCCGTCCGCCGGGCGCTGGACAACATCTGGGGCGCGGGACGCAAGAGACGCTGGTGGGAGGGGAGGCTCATCGCCCTGGGCATGCTCCTGGGGGTCTTCGTGTTCCTTTTGGCGGGGACCGTCCTCACCGGGCTCCTGGCCAAGCTGGCCGGCTCCGACTGGCGCATCGGGGGGTGGGAGTTCCCCCTAGGCCGGGGGCTCGCCCGGATCGTCCTCTTGGTCGTGCCCTACCTCCTGACGGCGCTCTTCTTCTTCCTCGTCTACCGCCTGGTGCCCACGGCGCCGGTGAGCTGGCAGGCGGCGTCCGTGGGCGCGCTCACCGCGGCGCTCGCCTACGAGGCGGCCAAGGTGCTCTTCAGCTTCTACCTGGCCGACCTGGCCCGACCGGACGTCTACTACGGTTTTCTGGCCGGCCTGGTCGCCTTCAGTTTCTGGTCCTACTACGCGGCGACGATTCTTCTGTTGGGGGCGGAGCTGGCCTACGCGGTCGAGGGGCGCCGCGCCCAGTGGAAGCTGCGCCGAAGGGCCCGCTGCCTGACCGACGAGTTGCGTTCCGGGCGTTCTACGTAACCGTAGTAACTCAACTGAGACAAAGGGGTTTGCCGGAGGCATAACTCTCGCTTCGCTCGGTTTAACCCCTTGTGGGAAGGAGCAAGGGGATGCCCCCCTTTGTTTTGGGATTCGGTTGGGCCGGAGGATCCACCGCGCCGCGACATGGCGGTCCCGCCGAGGAAAGTGGGAGGATAGAAAAAAACCTTCTGGAGACAACTTGAATAGTACCGGTTAAATGCCTTATCAGCGTGAATTCGCTGGGATTAACCCCGGCGTTATTTTATTGAAAATTTTCCTTGATAAATGGGGGGTGGGGGCAGTAAAATAATTAGCGGATTTTAAGAAGATATTGAGATTAAAACTTCTACTATAAGCTTCCTGTTGTTTAGCGTATCTTCTTTGATATTTCTCGTTTGTTTTACCCTTCCAACCAGTGTACCTAAATCTAAGAGGAGAGAACGATGAAGAAGTTAGCACTAGTTGTGTTTGTTCTGCTTGCCTTAGCAAGCGTTGGAATCGCAGCAGTTGACATTCAGGGATATGAACAGAAGGGGGATTTAGTTTACATTTACGTCCATGCTGGTAGTGGAAATTGGTCTGACGAACCAATAAACGTAAAATGTGTGTTTACCTTCTTCCCCAACTCAGGCGCAATAACATACGACAACCAAGTTATTGAGGATTCAAGCGGTGTAACGCTGAGTCCTGACGAAGCAGATACTATTTGCATAAGAATCCCAACGCCAGAAGCAGAAGGGTCCCTTTACAGGAAAAACAATTGCAAAGTGGAGATTTGGTACTCTGGTTGGCAAAATATCTATTGGAAGGTAGGTAGCATCAGTCTAGACTAGCGATAATCCACACATCTTAGGATAAGGAGGAAACGATTAAGAAACTAACATTAGTGACAGTTACACTCATTATTTTGGTGAGTATATCCTTTGCTGGCACATGGGCTAAAGGTCTTCAGGTTTATTCCGGTAACGTAGTTAGTGTTCTAGTCGGGTATATGTCAGATTGGGACACTTGGGGTTGGCCGGATACTATTACCTTTGATGTAGTATTGTGGGTGTATCAATACAATACTGGAACGTTCGGAACTACCGAGGGGTATACCTTAGAATATACGGATAGCTACAGGCAAACTGTTACTCTTTCTGCAGGTGACGAGACATACCTTGGTTTTTATTGGACGGATAGGGGTTGTAACGGACATGCAGATTTCTCCATTATGGTTGAAAATGGTAAAGGTGGAGAAATGCGAAACTGGGGATACACGTCGAAAGACTTGCGGTTCTAGTAGTCTCCTACCCATTGCAAAAGGTCGGTGTAACCCCGGCCTTTTTCTATTCCACCTAATTGCAAACAGCTAGGCGGAGAGCATAGCTGCCCCAAGAACTCTACCGTGTTAAAATCCTCCTGTCCTTAGTCAGATCGACTATGGTTCCCAAGCTCGATCTGCGCTACCTGCACAACAACCTCATCGAGGCCTAGGAGCGGCTGCGCCGAAGGGCCCGCTGCCTCACCGACGACCTGCGCGACGGGACGGGGTAGCCCGCTTGAATAACGCCGCCTAATGGAGTATTCTTCTCGCAGCAACACCCGCGGGCCGGCATCCGGTACAGGCGGTGCGGCGACTCCCGAGATGCTGCCTTTTCTGCACCGCTCTGCCACCGGAGGACGGCTTTTCCCGAAAAAGGAAGGAGGGCGGTAACGGGGAACGGGTGGGTAATTTCCATTTTCACCGCGCCAAAACGAAGCGAAGCGAGTTATACCCCGGTAAATCGCATCGAAGACTGGAGTTTTTAGATGACTAATGCAGCGGATGATTTCCGCCGGGAGCGGGAGGAGCAGAACGAGCTGGTCCTGTCCCGGAGCGGGAAAATCACGAAACGTTTTTTCTCACTCGACACCCAGGTTTACGGCGAGGGAAGGCTCCCCGGCAGGTTCAAGGAGCTGCTGGGGCTCGTCGCCTCGACCGTCCTGCGCTGCGAGGACTGCGTCACCCACCACGTCCTGCGCTGCAACGAGGAAGGCGTGGAGGGGGAGGAGTTCTACGAGGCCCTGGAGGTGGCGCTCGTGGTGGGGGGCTCCGTGGTTATCCCCCACTACCGCCGCGCCGCCCGCCTCTGGGAGGAGCTGCGGGGGAAGGGGGGTCGGCCGTGAGCTACAACACCTTCGGCGCCTCCGACTGGCAGATAACCCCCGTGGGCAAAACGGCGCTGGAACAGGCGCTAGCCCGGCACCTCTCCCGATCCATCTCCGTGGAGAACATCGTTTTCGCCGAGCCCGACCCCCTGTCCACGGCCACCGATAACGGTTTCGCCCCCCGACGGGGGACCGTGACGACCCGGGCCGGTCGGGGTGAAGAGGATCGGGTGGACCTCTTCTTCAAGATTCCGCACGAACGCGAGGTGGAGGCCCTCGTCCTCGGGCGGAGACTGGGGCTGAAGCATCAGCCGCGCATCCTCGTCTCCTCCCTCGACGTCCAGGCCGCGGGCGTCGAGAGCAAGGCTCTGTGCTACCTCTTCGTGCCGGGAAAACCGCTCGGAAACGACGCCGACGGCAACCCCCTCATCGCCGATTCCCTCCCCGAGGGGATCGTCTCCGACATGGCCATCCTCCACGCCTCCACCGCCGGTCACGCCGAGGCCTACCTCCGGCGGGGTTACACCTTTGTTTCCAGGGAGGGTCTGACCGAGGAGTCGTCGGTGAGCGATCCCGCGGCCTATCTCGGCCTCCCCGGCATCGGGAAGAACGCCGGGGACCTTCTGAGCCGCGCCGCGGCCGTATCCGTCGAGGCGGTGGACCTGGCCGCGGGCGACGGGCCGGTGGTGGTCCACGGCGAGCTCGAACCGCGCAACGTCGTGGTGAGCGCCGACGGCACGGGAACCCTGGTGGACTGGGGGGAGATGGGGCTCGGCTGGGCGGCGCTGGACCTGGCCCCCTGTCTGGGCTACGAGCAGCTCCCGCTCTACAAAATGACGGCCGGCGACCGCAACCCATCCTGGAACCCGCCCGACGAAAGGGCGCTGGCCGCGGCCCGTCTCGTCCACGCCCTCGTGCACCTCAAGCGGCTCGTCCGGGACTCCGGCGGTACGCCGCCGACAGCAGGGATGGTCGAGGCCCTGTTCGGTCGGCTGGACGAGGCCCTGAGCCGGCTCTAAAGACCGGGCCTGCACCGTGGATAGCCCTTCCCGGCGGGTGTTGGCTTTTCCCGCCCGTTCCCGGTCGTAAAAAAACCGGAACCCCCAACCCGAAAGACGGACATGCGCGAGATAGACTTAAGCAAGGTCACCACCGCCGTCCGGCAGCTCTGCCTGGACGCCGCTTACCGGCTGCCCGAGGACGTGGAGCGGGCGCTCCGCGATTTCCGCGCCGAGGAGCCCTCCCCCGTGGGGCGCGACGTCCTCGACGTGATTATCAAGAACGCCGAAATCGCCCGGGAGGAGGAGGTGGCCATCTGCCAGGACACGGGCTACGCCGTGGCCTTCGTGACGGTGGGCCAGGAGGTGCGCATCACCGGCGGCGGGCTCACCGAAGCCATCGCCGAGGGGGTGCGCCGGGGCTACGCCGACGGCTACCTGCGCAAGTCCATCGTGGCCGACCCCCTGAGGCGCAAGAACACCGGCGACAATACCCCGCCCGTCATCCACTACGACGTGGTCCCCGGCGACACCCTCGTAATCCACTTCGAGCCCAAGGGCGGCGGCTGCGAGAACATGAGCCGGGTGGCCATGCTCAAGCCCGCCGACGGGGTGGAGGGCGTGCGGCGCTTCGTCCTAAAAACGGTGGACGAGGCCGGCCCCAATCCCTGCCCCCCCACCATCATCGGGGTGGGCATCGGCGGCGACTTCGAGAAGTGCGCCATCCTGGCGAAAAAGGCCACCCTGCGCGCCGTGGGCGACTACAACCCGGACCCGTACTACGCCGAGCTGGAAAAAGAGTGGCTGGAGGAGATAAACCGCCTGGGCATCGGGCCCCAGGGGCTGGGCGGGCGGACAACCTCGCTCTGGCTGGCCATCGAGGCCTACCCCTGCCACATCGCCAGCCTGCCGGCGGCGGTGAACGTGCAGTGCCACGCGGCGCGGCACAAGTCCGTCGAGTTGTAGTAAACCGACATCAGCACGCTTTTTTTAGAAAACAGGAGAGCCCGACCGGCTCTCTTTCTCATTGACAGGTTTTTTGCTTTTAAGTTTAATCGCCGCAGTGGAGGTTTTCTGGTTTGGAGGTAGGGAGATGAGAACCTTTTTTCTAATTTGTGTACTTCTCCTGGGGTTCATGCTGGGTTGTTTGTTTCCGATCTCGAGAAGCGGCGACGACATCGGTGGCGGAGAGCGTGATAACGGCCTCATCGCTTTCCAATCCTACAGCGATGGGGACTGGGAAATTTACATGATGGACGCCGACGGGAGCAATCAGACCAATTTGACCGACAACACAAGCTGGGACTTGGTTCCCCACTGGTGCCCGGTGCAGTAAAAACCTGCAAACCAAGTAGGAGTAACCCCGATGAAGACAAACAGATTACTTTTTATAGCTGGTGTGACAATTGCCTTCCAGTTTTTCCAGGGCTGCTATAAGGAATACCGCATCGCCTTCGTGTCCGACCGCGACGGGGACCGGGAAATCTTCGTGATGGACGCCGACGGGGGCAACCAGACCCAGTTGACCTACAACGGCAGCAACGAATATCCCATCTGGAGTCCGGACGGCCGCCGAATCGCCTTCACTTCCGGCAGGATGCGGTGGTCGGAGATCTTCGTGATGGACGCCGACGGGAGCAACCAGACACGGTTGACCGACAACGAAAGCGGTGATTGGCATCCCGCCTGGAGTCCGGACAGCCGCCACCTCGTCTTCTACTCCGACCGCGGCGATGGGGGGGACATAGAAATCGTCGTCATGGACGCCGACGGGAACAACCAGACCCAGTTGACGGACAACGACACTTATGACTGCTTTCCCGCCTGGAGCCCGGACGGCGACAGCATAGCCTTCTTCTCCGACCGCGACGGGGACCACGAAATCTTCGTCATGGACGCCGACGGAAACAACCAGACCCAGTTGACAAACAATACCGCCCGGGACGCGTCTCCCGCCTGGAGTCCGGACGGCCGCCGCATCGCCCTCGTCTCCAACCGCAACGGGGATTACGAAATCTTCGGGATGGACGCCGACGGGAGCAATCAGGCAATGTTGACCAACAATGCAACCTGGGACACGTCTCTTGTCTGGAGTCCGGACAGCAGCCGCATCGCATTCGTGTCCTGGGGCGAGGACGACGAAATCTTCTGGGTCACGGGTGGCGAAATCTTCGTGGTGGACGCCGACGGGGGCAACAAGAACCAGTTGACCGACAACGATCGCTACGACTGGTCTCCCGCCTGGAGTCCGGACGGCTGCCGCATCGCCTTCGTGTCCTGGGGCGAGGACTACGAAATCTTCGTGATGGACGCCGACGGGGGCAACCTGACCCAGTTGACCGACAACACCAGCAGTGCTGGGTCTCCCGCCTGGTGCCCGGTGGAGTAGCCCCTTTCCCCTCCCCCCTTTGGGGGGAGGGTCAGGGAGGGGGGTGCAGCTCCCTCCCCCCTCTAGGGGGAAGGTAGTTGATTTCGGCGGATGGATATTCCGGCTTTCTACCCTCACCCCTTCCCTCTCCCTTAAAGGGAGAGGGGGACTCCCCTCCCCCCTCTGGGGAGAAGCGCGCTCACAGGCAGGGGTGAAGAGCCACATCTGTACGTTTTCTATTCCAACGACATGGAGGTGTTGAGATGAGAAAGATAACCGTACTGGTTTGCTTGCTCTTTGTTGTGGGTCTGGCTGAGTCGGATTCGTCGGCGACCGGCCGTATCGCCTTCGTAGGTTCCTCCTCAGACTGGTATTATGAGATCTTCGTGATGGACGCAGACGGGAGCAACCAGACCCAGTTGACCTATAACGAATGCCATGACTGGTTGCCCGCCTGGAGCCCGGACGGTCGTCGCATCGCCTTCATCTCCGAACGCGACGGGGACGATGAAATTTTCGTTATGGATGTTGATGGGGGCAACCAGGGCCAACTGACCGATACCTCCAGCGAAGATTGGTCTCCCGTCTGGAGTCCCGACGGCCGCCGCATCGCCTTCGACTCCGACCGCGACGGGGACGATGAAATTTTCGTTATGGATGTTGATGGGGGCAACCAGGGCCAACTGACCGATACCTCCAGCGAAGATTGGTCTCCCGTCTGGAGTCCCGACGGCCGCCGCATCGCCTTCGTTTCCGACCGCGACGGGGACGACGAAATCTTCGTGATGGACGCCGACGGGAGCAACCAGACTCAGTTGACCTTCAATAGTGGAGTAAACCCCGCATGGAGTCCGGACAGCCGCCGCATCGCCTTCCAATCCTTCTGCGATGGGGACCTGGAAATCTTTGTAATTGACGCCGACGGGAGCAACCAAATACAGTTGACTTTCAATGACAGCGATGACGAGGATCCCGCCTTGGACTGCATTGACTCGGATCCTGCCTGGTGCCCGGACGGCTGCCACATCGCTTTCGAATCCTGGCGCGACGGGGACCCTGAAATCTTCGTGATGGACGCCGACGGGAGCAATCAGACCCCGTTAACCGACAACACAAGCTATGATTACCCCGTCTGGAGTCCGGACGGCCGCCGCATCGCCTTTGCCTCCGACCGCGACGGGGACAGGGAAATCTTCGTGATGGACGCCGACGGGAGCAACGAGACACAGTTGACAGACAACACAAGCAAGGACGCGTATCCCGCCTGGTGCCCGGTGGAGTAGGATAGGTAAATTGTAGCGGCTCAGGACAAATGCGGTACACGGCTGTGAGTTTCCGCGCCGCCCAAGCAGCCGTCCCGGCCTTCTCCGGCACCATGAACGAGTGTAGGTTGCGGCGCGGAAATCGTATGCCGTTACGAGATGCGGCACGAGTCAATCAACTCGGCGCGGGATAACTCGCCCAGGTTTTGGTAAAATGGGGGCCAACAGCCCCTTTCTTTTCGCACCTCGACCGTCCTCACCCGGCGGGAATATGCCAAAGGTCGCCGTCCTCGCCTTCCCCGGTACCAACTGCGAGTACGAGAGCGTCCGCGCCTGCGAAGCCGCGGGCCTGGACGCCCAAATCGTCCGCTGGAACGAGCCGGATAAGCTGCGCTCCGCCGACGCCTACTTCCTGGCCGGGGGGTTCAGCTTCCAGGACCGGGTGCGCGCCGGGGCCATCGGCGCCAAGGAGGCCGTCCTGGACGAGGTGGCCCGGGCCGCCGACGCCGGCAAGCCGGTTCTCGGCGTGTGCAACGGGGCGCAGACGCTCCTCGAAGCCGGGCTCGTCCCCGGGCTCGCCGAGGGTCACCCCCTCGAGATGGCCCTGGATTCGAACGCCCACGGCTACCTCTGCCGCTGGACGTACCTGCGCGTGGAGAACCCGGCCGGGAGCCTTTTCACCAGAATGTACGAAAAGGGCGAGGTCGTCCCTGTGCCCATGGCCCATGCCGAGGGGCGCTTCACGACGGGCGACCCGACGGTCCTGGCGCGGGTCGGCGAGAACGGCCAGGTCGCCTTCCGCTTCGCCAATCCCGACGGCTCCGCGGCGGACGGCGACTACCCCGTGAATCCCAACGGCGCTTTGGACGACATCGCGGGATTGACCAACCCGGCGGGGAACGTCCTGGCCGTCATGCCCCACCCCGAGCGGGCGAGCTGGCTCTGGCAACTCCCGCGGGAGCTGGAGGGTCCCTGGGGCGAGCGGCGCCGGGCCTACGACGGCGACGCGTTGAACGAGGCCGGGCCGGGAAGGAAACTATTCCTCTCCCTCGCCGCGCACCTTAAGAGGGGGGCCTGATGGCGGAGCTGAACCTTTTGGTCCGGCTGAAGGTGCCGGACACGGTGGCCGCCTCGGCCCGCTTCGCCCTGGTCGAGCTTCTGGGGCACGCCGAGCTCGCCGCGCTGGACCGCGAGGAGCTCTGGCGCTTCACGGGGGGCTTCGATCCCGGAAAACTGCTCCCGGAGCTTCTGCGGCGGACCAGCCGTTTCGTCAACCCCTCGAAGCACGCGCACCGGAGTGTAAGCTCCCTCGCCGGGCTGACACCGCCGCGCGATAACGGGGGGACGCCCGTGGGTGTTCTGGTGTCCAAGCGCGACGACTTCGCCGGGCGCGACGCCCTCACTTACTGCCGGAACACCCTCTGCCTGACCGAGATAGAAGGCGCGCGCTACTCCACCCTGTGGACGCTTTGGATAACCGGCGGCGACCCGGCGGGGGCCGCCCGGGCGATGGCCGACTGCGCGGCCCGCACGCCGGGGCTCCTGGCCAACCCGCACTGCGAGGAGTTCGAGGTGCTTACATTCCCTCGGTCGGAGGAGTAGGCCGAGGGGGACGGTCATCCCGCGTCGCCGGTGGTCCAGCGGTTTCAGCGGGAAGACGTCGGCGGTGCCGGCGTTTCACCGGGATTTGACCTGACCTAAAGACCGGGTGGACGGGTAAATCCGCCGTCCGCAAACGGTCATTTCGGGTAGTAATTGAAAAGGATTGGATATCCCTCTCGGTGCGGATTAACGGAACATGACCATCCACCGCCGCGACTACTATGAGGTGCTCGGGGTGCCCCGCGACGCCGACGCGGCGGCCGTCAAAAAGGCCTACCGCAAGAAGGCCCTCGAGTTCCACCCCGACCGCAACCCCGACGACCCCGAGGCCGAGGAGCGCTTCAAGGAGGCCAGCGAGGCGTACCAGGTGCTCTCGGACCCGCAGAAGCGCGCGGTTTACGACCGCTACGGCCACGAGGGCCTCGCCGGGCGCGGCTACCACGGCTTCGACGACGTCGGCGACATCTTCGACCTCTTCGGCGACCTGTTCGGGGGGCTGTTCGGCGGCGGATTCCGGCGCGGGGCGCCGCGGGTCCGCCGGGGCGACGACCTGCGGGCCGATGTCACCGTCACCTACGCCGAGGCGCTCGCCGGGGTGACGAAGGGCATTCAAATCGCGCGGGTGGAGCTCTGCCCCCGCTGCCGGGGGACCGGGGCCGAGCCGGGACATCCCCCGAAGGCCTGCCCCGTCTGCGGGGGGCGGGGGAGGGTCGTGCGCCAGACCGGCTTCATGCGCCTGGAAACCCCCTGTTCCAACTGCCGCGGAACCGGCCAGGTCGTCCTAGAGCCCTGCGGCCTGTGCGACGGCTCGGGGTACACCCGGACCACCCCGCGTCTCGAGGTGGAGATTCCCGCCGGGATTGACGACGGCCAGCGCATCCGCCTCTCCGGCGAGGGCAACGACGGCTCGGCCCTAGGGTTTAGGGGCGACCTCTACATCGTCTGCAACCTCGAGCCCCACCCCGTCTTCCGGCGCAACGGCCAGGACCTGCTCGTGGACCTGGCGCTCACCTACCCCCAGCTCGCCCTGGGGGCCAAGGTGGAGGTGCCGACCCTCGGGGAGCCGGAGAGCCTGGATATTCCAGCGGGGACTCAAATCGGCACGGTGTTCAAAGTGCGCCGGGCCGGTTTCCCCCAGGTCGGGCGAGGGCGCCGCGGCGACCTGCTGGTGACCGTCGCCGTCGCCGTGCCCAAACGGCTCAGCCGGGAGCAGAAGAGGCTGCTGCGCGAGCTCCAGGATACGCTGGACAAGGAACAAGGGGTTTAACCGAGCGAACCGAGCTTTAGCGAGCTACGCCCCCGGCGAACCGAGCTACGCCTCTGGCGAACCGAGCGAAGCGAGCTATGCCTCTGGCAAAACCCCTTGTCTCCTCACGCGGGAGGACCGCATGACCCAGGACAAAGGCTCCCACGACGCCAACTTCCTCGGGCTGGTGTACAGCCTCTTCCAGTCGGCGTTGATACAGATGGGCAAGCTGGCCCACCCGGAGTCGGGCGAGGTGGAGCGCGACCTGGTTGCCGCCCGCGCCTCCATAGACCTTCTGGAAACGCTCGCCCACAAAACCCGTGGCAACCTCACCGAGGCCGAGGACAAGCTGATAAAGAACATGCTCACCGAGCTCCGCCTGAACTATGTGGGCGAGGTGGAGAAGGACGGGAAACCGAAGGAATCCGCCGCCGAGGAACCGGCCAGCGATGAAGACGGGCAGTCCGCCGACGGGAAGGGTTTTTAGCCCGCCCCGGCAGTTCGCGAGCAGGACGGACCAGCCCCGGGGGCTGATCGGCCGCATCGGCCGAAAAGCCCTGGCCTGGGCCCTGGACGGCGCCGCCCTGGACCCCACCGTCACCTCGGTCGAGCTCGCGGAGTACCTGGACCGGTGCGCGGAGGCGAAAATAAAGGCGGTGTGCGTCCTGCCGCACCACATGGCCGAGGCGCGCGCCCGGATTGACGACCGAGGCTTCGCGCTCGACCTCTGCGGGGTGGTGGATTTTCCGCAGGGCGCCCGACCCGCGACCGAGAAAGAGGCCGAGGCCGGGCGGCTCATCGCCCAGGGGGCCGACGAGCTGGACGCCGTGATGAGCCTGCGGCTCCTGCGCGCCGGGCGGGGCGGGCAGGTCCTCGAGGAGCTGCGGCGGCTCAAGGCGGTGGTCGGCCCGCGGGTCTTGAAAATCATCATCGAGACGCCGCTTTTGACCAATGACCAGAAGGCCCAGGCGGCGGAGCTCTGCCTCGAGGCCGGCGTGGACTGCGTGAAAACCTCCACCGGTTTTCACGGGCCCACGAAGCCCGCCGACGTGCGGCTGGTCCGGGAGGTCGTCGGCTCGGAGCTGGACGTCAAGGCCGCGGGCGGCATCCGGACCCTGGAAGATACCGCGCGATTCTTCGAGGCCGGGGCGAACCGCATCGGCGCTCGGACGGCCCCCGACATCATGGCCGAGTTCGACTACCTGCAGGGACGGGAGCTGGATGGACTCGACATTTAACGGAACCGACCCATGCCGCCCAGACCCCTGAACAAGACCGCCCTGCGGCGCCTGTTGGAGATTGACCGGCTGGTGCGCTCCGGGAGCGGCCCGACCACCGAGGGCCTCGCCGAGCGCTTCGAGGTGACCGAGCGGACCATCTACCGGGACCTGGCCTACCTGCGCGACCAGCTCAACGCGCCGCTGGCCTTCGCCCGCAGCGACGACTACCGGGGCGGCTACCGGTACACCGATCCGGCGTACCTGCTGCCGGCCAACTTCCTGCGCCGCGCCGAGGTGGCCGGGGTCCTTCTGGCGGGGAAGCTGGCCGCCCAGTCCCCCGGTCAGCCCCGGGGCGCCGCCTTCGCCGGCCTCGTCGAGCGCCTGAAGGACCTGCTGGACTCTCGGGAGCTCTCGGTCATCGAGAGCGAGGTGGGCGCGTTCGATTACGCCGCTCGCCGCGTCTGGCGGGTGGACCCGCGCATCGTCGAGGCCGCCGGGGCGGCCCTGCGCTCCAGAAGGAGGATCCAGGCCGACCTCTTCGTCCCCGGCGCGGAAGGCGACGCCGCAACAGGCGAGAACTGGCGGTGCTTCACCTTTGAGATTTTCCGCATCTGCAACCTGGACGGAACCTGGTACGTCCTGGGGCGCGACGTGGACTCCGACGAGCGGACGGCGGTCCCTCTGGCGCGTTTGAAGGGTTTCCGCGAGCTGTCCGAGCGCTACTCGGTGCCGGCCGATTTCAGCCTCGCCGACGCCCTGGCCGACGCCTTCGGCTTCCGGCTGGACTCGCCGGGGCACAGGGTGCAGCTTTTGTTCCACGGCCGGGCGGCCCACCTGGTGGCCGAGCGCGAGTGGCACCCCAGCCAGCGGATAGCCTTCCAGCCCGACGGCTCCCTGCGGCTGACCCTGCGCACCGCGAACCTGGGCGAGCTGGCCCGGTGGCTGGCCGGTTTTCCGGGGGAGGTCCGCGTCGAGGCCCCCGAGGAGCTGCGCCGCCTGGTCGCCGACAACGCCCGTAAGCTCCTGGAGGACAACGAACCCGAGCCATGACGCGATTCCTGCCCATCCTTCTGGTTTTCATCACCGCGGCGCACGGCGCCCTGGAGATCCGCGAGGTGCCGCCGCTGGTCAAGAGCGATCGGACCCTGGCCGCCGAGCTGGACCGCGGGTGCTGGGAGCTCATCTACGCGCTGGAGGGAGGGGGGAGCGCCGCGGAGGTCTCCTCGCGCCTGGCCCACCTCACCGACTCCTACCCCGAGCGGCTGCGCAGCGGCAGCTACGCCTACCAGCTCGCGGTGGGGCGCCTGGCCTTCGCCACCGGCGACCTGGCCCGGGCGCGGGAGGCGATGAAGCGGGCGTCGGAGGTGAACCCGGCCGCGGCCGAGCCCCAAGCCTGGATCGCCGCCGTCGAGCTCAAGCTGGGGCGGGTCGAGGCGGCCCTTTCGGCGGCCCACACCGCCCTGGAGATGGACCCCCTCCAGCCGGTGGCCCGCGAGGTGGCCCAGGGGGCGCTGGCCCTCCTGTCCAACTCCTCGGGCACCTTCTCATCACAGGACCCCGAAGCGGTGGAGGAGCTTCTGGCCGGGGACCGCTCCTTCGCCCGGGGGGAATACGTGGAGGCGGCGCGGGCCTACGGGCGCGCCCTCGAGCTCGACCCCGACTTCGTCGAGGCCAAGGTTTACCTGGGCGACTGCCGCTACCAGACCGGCGACTACGCCGGGGCCCTGGTCGAGTACCAGCGGGCGGTGGAGATGAACCCGGATTTCGCCCCGGCCTGGAACTTCATGGGCGACGCCCTCGGGGCCCTGGGCCGCACCGCCGAGGCGGTGGAAGCCTACCGCAAGGCGCTGGAGCTGAACCCGGACTACGCCGGCCCGCGCACCAAGCTGCGCCAGTTGGGCGAGGAACCTTAACCACTGCGGAGGCTAGATGCTTAAAAGTTTCGCGGAAATCCACGACCGGGTGAAGGGGGCGGGGCGCCGCCGGCTGGCCGTGATCGGCGCGGCCCACCCCCACACGCTCCAGGCGGTGTCCCAGGCGTACGGGGCCGGGCTGGTGGACGCCCTCCTCTTCGGCCCCGCTGAAGAAATACGATCCGCGGCAAAAAAGGCGGGGGTGGACATCTCCCCCTTCGAGGTGCGCGACGTGACCGGTGATGCGGAGATTGCCGCCGCCGCCGTGACCGCCGTCCGAAACGGCGAGGCCGCGATGCTCATGAAGGGCAGCGTCGCCACCGGCGCCGCCCTCAAGGCCGTCCTCGACAAGGAAAAGGGGCTCCGCTCCGGCAAGCTTTTGTCCCACATCGCCTGTCTGGAGGTGCCCGGTCACGACCGGCTCATCTGGGTCACCGACGGCGGGATGAACATCCGGCCGGACCAGCCGACCAAGGCCGAGATTCTTTCCAACGCGGTGAACGCCCTGCGGCGCCTGGGCTACGAGCGTCCCAACGTGGCGGTGCTGGCCGCCGTGGAGGAGGTCAACCCGGACATGCCGGAGACGCTGGACGCGGCGGCGCTGGCCCAGATGGGCGAGCGCGGGCAGTTCGGCGCCTGCGAGGTGGACGGTCCCCTGGCCCTGGACCTGGCCGTGGACGCCGAGGCGGCGCGGGTCAAGGGCGTGACGAGCCCCGTCGCCGGGAAGGCCGACATCTTCCTGGTCCCCGACATCCACGCGGGAAACATCTTCGCCAAGGGCCTGATTTACCTCGGCGGGGCCAAGGTGGGGGGGATGGTCGCCGGGGCCGCGGTGCCCATCGTGCTCCTGTCCCGGGCCGATACCACCGAGACCAAGCTCAACTCCATCGCCCTGTGCACCGCCGTGGCGGGGTAGGAGGTTTTATGGGCTGGGCCGACTGGCTCTTCGGGATAATCATGGCCGGGATGCTGGTGCGCGGGCTCCTCGTGGGCCTGATTAGCGAGGCCCTGGGCCTGGTGAGCATCATCCTGGCCTACATGCTCGCCGCCGTCCTCTTCACGCCCCTGGGGCGGCTCTTCGCCGTGGACGTGGCCGGCTTCGACGTCAGCGGGCCCATCGCCTTCATCGTGGTCTTCATCGCGGTGCTGGTCGGGCTGCACTTTCTGGAAAAGTTCCTGACGACGCTCATAGACGCCACCATCGCCGGCTGGCTGAACCACCTCGGGGGCGCGGTGCTGGGCCTCGTGAAGGGCGTGCTGGTCTGCGCCGCCGTGGTGCTCCTGGTCCACCGCCTGCCCTCGGGGCCCGAGACGCGCCGGGAGCTCTGTGAGGGGCCGATTTCACGACCGGTGTCCGCCTTCGCCAAGCCGTTGGCCGACCTCGTCGAGGCGCTGGCCCCGGCGGTGGAGGACGACGCCTGGTGGCGGCCCGGCCTCGAAGAGACCCTGGGGGTCCACGACGGCGAGTTGGACCTCTTGGAGGGAGAAGATGATGGGTAGATGGCTCGTTCCGGCCGCGCTGGTCGGGCTCTCGTTTTTAGCCGGGTGCGCCGGGGAGGAGCCGGAGGTCCCCCTCGCCGACTCCCTGGAGGCCCTCTTCCCCCTGGCCGAGGAGCTGCTGGCCGCGGCGGACAAAATCGAGGAGGAGGGCTTCGAGACCACTGCCTGGCTGGTCCGGGTGGAGGGGGTCCCCGCCACCCACGAGCTGGCCCGGCAGGCCAAGGCGGCGCTGCGCGACGCGGTGACCGCTTTCGGCTCCTACGCCGTGGGCAAGCTGCCCAACGACTACGTGACCGGCATGGACTACTACCACCACTTCGAAGAGGTGATGGACCGGATGTTGGTCGAGGTGATGTCGGAGGATGAGTCGAAGTAAAGGACAGGGGCCGACCTACGCGGTCTTCGGGCGGAGCGTATCCCGGCGGGCGGCGCACTGGGCGACCGCGGGCCTGTTCGTCGTCGTCGCGGCCCTGGGAATCGCCTGGGTCTCGGGCGACTTCGAGGACCCGCGGGCCACCGCCGACGCCCTGGAGGGGATAGGTATCCGGGTCATCGAGGCCTCGGAGGGGGTCGTCGAGGGCGCCGAGCCCTTCGACGCAAAACCCTGGCTGGAGGAGGTGGACGGGGTTCAGAGCTTTTTGAACCCGGCCGGTTTCGCCAAGGACGAGCTGCGGGCGACCATCCGCGGCCTGGGGCGCTTTTCCGAGACCCGGCACCGGCGCGACCTGGAGCTGGCCCTGGGCCATTACGGGCGCTTCCACCGGCACCTGGAGGAGCTCCGGGGGATGTGACCGGGCCGGGGAGGGGTGACAACCCCGGCCCGCGCTATATGGATTGCGATGACGTAGGGGCGGGTGTCCGGACCCACCCGCGTATTCATTGAAGGTTTCCTAAATGTAGGGCGGGGACTTTAGTCCCCGCCGCTTTTTAAGGCAACCCTCACTCCCACGCTGCGATGGTGTAGGGCGGCCCCGTGGGACGAGTCCCCTGCGGGCCGCTACGTTCTAAGCAATACAAACCCCGACCCTCACCCCTTACCCTCTCCCTAAAAGGGAGAGGGAAACCGCGGGCCGACCTAAAAGTCAGCCCCTACGAGGGCGACGCGCGATTCACACCCAACCGTAGGGGAAGGTCAACCGACCCTCTGGCACGCCAACAAACGATTCCAAAACGTAGGGCGGGGATTTGCCAGGGGCATAGCTCGCTTCGCTCGGTTCCTATCCCCGCCGCTTTTTAAGGCGACCCTCACCCACACGCTGCGATGGTGTAGGGCGGCCCCTCTGCGGGCCGCCGCGTTCTAAGCAATACCAACCCCGACCCTCACCCCCACCCTCTCCCTAGAAGGGAGAAGGAGACCGCTGGCGACCATCCCCTACATCCGGCGCAACAGCTCCCGGACCTGCGCCTGGAGCGGCGCCAGCGCCTCGGCCTCCGCTGGACTTCCCGGGACGAGGGCCAGTACATCATCGAATCGCTCCCGGGCGCCCTCCGCGTCGCCGAGTTGTTCGAGAGTCCGCCCGTGCCCCAGAAGGGCCGGTGCGAAATCCGGCCGGTCGGCGAGAACGCCCTCGTAATCGTCCCGCGCGCCGTAGAGATCGCCCCCCGCCAGCTTCAAATCCCCCCGCCGGGTCAGGAGAACCGGGTCCGAGCCCAGGCGCTCGAGGCCGCGGTCCAGATAGCCCACGCCGTCCAGGGGCCGGCCCTGGGCCGCGGCGGACTCGGACGCCCCCAGGTAGGCATCCCGCCAATCCGGGGCGACGCGCGCCGCCCAGAGGTAGGCTTCTTCCGCTTCGGGATACCGGCCCAGCGCCGTGTAAACGGTGGCCAGGTTCATCGGCAGCTTCGGGGAGTCCTCGCCCAGCTCCTCCGCCCGCCGGTACTTTTCCAAAGCTTCATCGAGCCGGCCCAGGCGGTGCAGCGCCACCCCCCAATCCAGATACAGAGACGGGGGCGATTCGGCGAAAGCCGCCTCGGCCCGCCCGAAGTAATCCGCCGCCTCGGCGTACCGGTCCGCCGACAGGAGCCGCGAGGCCACGTTGTAGTAGGCCGCCCCCCGGTCGGAGAGCTTTTCGATGTTCCCGTCGGGGAGGTTCGTCCCCACGGCCAGGACGGCCAGGACGCCCGCCGAGAGGCCGAGGGTACGCCACTTTTTCTCCCGCACGAACTCGACGATCCGCCAGACGGCGATGCCGGCGAAGGCGCACGTAAGCGGCACGACGGGGTAGCGGTAGCGGCCGGTGATGAAGAAGAGGGTCACCGCCGCCGCGTAGAAAAGCGCGACCAGGTAAACCGGCGCCAGCTCCCGCCGCCGGCGCCAGGCCAATCCGAGCCCCAGCAGCGCCAGCGGCATCACCACCGCCAGCGTCGGCCAGGGCAGCCCCAGCCAGGGGACGACCTCGGTGTAGTGGTCGTAGGATTCGAGCTGCGGCCACTCGTAACCGTGGACGAAGTACCACGCTTTCTTCACCAGGCCCAGAAAAAACCCGCCCGGATTTTTCCCGATGTACCGCAGGGCTTCCTTGAGCCAGTACCGGTTGGCCTCGGCCAGGGTCACGTAGTGGCCGGTGACCCGGGAGAGGTAGAGCCTCCCCGTGGCCTCGAAGACCTCGCCGGTCTCGTGGTACATGGGCGGGCTGTACAGGCCGTTCGCGTCCGGGTGGTTGCCTATCTGGAGGTTGAGCCCCAGGTTGGCCGTGGTGAGGATGAACTCGCCGGACTGGGCCGCGTTGTAGACCGTCACCGGCAGGATGGGGACGAGGACGCAGCCGGCGAAAATGCCCGCCCGCACGAGGGCTTTGCGCCAACTCTCCTTTCGCAGGATGACGATGAGCCAGACCAGGAGCGCCGGAACCACCGCCAGGATGGTGCCCCAGGCCAGCCCGCCCAGACCGAGGCAGATTCCGGCCCCGACCAGGTTCCGCGTCCGCCGGCCTTTGGCGAAGCGCACGAGTTGCAGTGTCCCCAGGGTGAGGACGAAGGCGGCGATGTTCGTCACCACGAGCATCCCGTCGTGGAAGAGCGCCGGCCCGAGGACCGCCAGCAGCCCCCCGCCGATGACCCCCGCCCACCGCTTCCCCGTGGCCTCGCGGACCAGCCGGTAAACGTAGAGCGCCATCAGCGCGCCGAGGACCATCTGGACGACGCGGGCCCAGAGGAGCGGCTCCAGCCCCAGCAGCCTGAACACCGCCAGGAAGAGCGGGTACAGGGGCGTCATGAAGAAGCCCTCGGGCACCTCGAAGGTGCCGTCGGCGATGGCCTCCGCCTGGGCGTAGTAGGTGTGGCTGTCGTTGGTTAAAAGGTCCCAGTAGATGGTCCCGGAGAGGGAGGAGAGGAAGACGAGGCGGACCGCGAGCGCCGCGGCGAATAGGACGAGCCCTATCCAGCGCTTGTCGTCGCGCAGCCATTTCTTCACGCCGTCGAGGATTTTTTGCATTTGGTCAACCCGGGTATACGCTACTCCCCGTCCTCCCCGGACCGGCGCAGGCGCGCCAGGGCGCCCAGGAGGCACATGACGCCCGCGAGGCAGATCCCGAGGTCGGTGAGGGTGAACCAGGTCGAGAATTTTCCCCAGTCCAGGAGCGACCAGCTCGTCTTGACCCCGACCGCGGCCAGGGCGTAGACGACGGTCTTCAGGCCCACCATCCGTGCGCGCCTGGCGGGGAGAAAGATCAGGAGGAGCGCGCCCGCGGCGAGGAGGTCCAGAAGGGTGTACAGGAGCCCGCCGACGGAGGCCTCCGCCGACCAGCCGGCCTGCAGGAGCAGGCTGAAACGCCGGACGAGGAGGGCCGCCGCGGCGACCAGTCCGCCGTAAACGAGAAGAGTTTCCGCCCGGGGGGTGAGTTTCATATCGGAATGAGTCCGCCTGGAACGGACAAAACTATACCACCCCGGGTGGTTTAAAAAAACCCCGCCCTTTTCGGACGGGGCGCCGCCGGGCGACGTGCGGATGCGGGGGTGCGGAACGCCGGCGGACTTAACGATTACTCCCCGAGAAGGGGCTTATTTTACCGACTCCGGGCGGAGGGAATTTCCCGTGCGGACGACCGCGAGGGGCTCCCGGCCGGAGACGGCGCGTTCATTATGTTTTCCCATTGGAGAACCGGTGGAGGGATTGTCCGACGCATTGTGCGAATAAGGGCCGGTCCGCTTCGACCGGTTTTCGAGAAAGTCGATATCCTCGACCAGGATTGCATCGGCCATATTCGTCCTCCGGCCGCTAAAAAGCAACAAGCGTGCCATAGAAACGGATGGGCCCGCGGAGCGGTTTTCTCCGCTTTAACACAGCGGGAACGCCGTTTCAGGCCCAGATTGACCCGCTCATTCTGGTTCGGGAGGCGGCACGTCCACGGTAAAATGCGACGAGGGCGTTAATCCGCCCTCCGGGTAGACAAGGGGGGTAAACCCCTCGCCATCGGCCAGTGTATCTCACCGCCTTCCGGGGTCTCGCGCGGCTTGGCCTCGCAGCCTAAACCCCCCGCCCTCGGCTACCGCATCCCACCCGGTTTCGAATCAGCGCGGAAGCTCGACCCCGTTCACCTCGCCCCCGGTTTTTTCGCAAAGCCTCTCAACGATCCGGCCGAGCATTTCCCGGAGCGGCTCCAGGGCCGCCGGATCGCCGACCTCGACCAACAAGGTCCGGCCCCGGAGCCCCCGGACGCGGGTCCGCCGGGCGAGGGACGCCCCGACGATCTCCTCCCACACCAGGCGCAACCGGCCCAGGCGCACCGCGTCCCGCAGTCGCCCGGAGCCCAGGCTTCCCCCGACCAGATCGCCGATGGGCCTCGGCTCACCCATCACGGCTCCCCGTCGGATTCGTCGCTGAAGACGTGCTTTTTTCCGCGCCGAATGGAGAGGGAGATGGAGAGGGCCAGGCCCCCGAAGAGGAGGAGCACCCCCACGGCGAACATGATCCAGGCCCCCAGGGAAATATTCTGTATCTGGTCAATGGCCGCCAGCCCTTCTTCGACGGCCTCCCGGAGGCGGGGAGAGAGGTCCTGCCGGGTGAGGCTTTTCAGCAACGCCCGCCCCTCGTCGTAGCCGATGGGGGCCAGCGCCCCGACGGCGGCGACGCGCACCCCGTCCTGGAGGTCGGCGTCGTCGGCCAGCTCGGCGAGCGTCTGGTAGGCCCAGTCGCCCTCGAGAGCCCCGATGACGCCCACGGCCGCCTCCCGCGCCTCGAGGGCCAACCGCCCATCCAGCGCCAGGGACCGGTGGAACTCGGCCAGCCGCTCGTCCGCCATCAGGCCGACGATGAGCGCCGCGCGGTCGGCGCCGCCCTTCCTTCGGGAAAGCTCCGCCAGGTACCCCGCGGTCCAGCCGCCGGGATCTCCGCCCAGGGCCGCTTCGGAGAGGGCGCTGGCCAGGGCCTGGGGTCGCTCCTCTCCGCCGGCGGACTCCACGGTCACCCGCCCCAGCAGGTCGGCGGCGGCGGTTCGCAGGCCGGGGTCCTCGGAGGCGTCGGCCACGATTGCGGTCAGCTCGTCGGCGGAGCCCTCGAGGTCCGCCCCCTTCGCCCCGAGACGGGCGACGAGCGCCAGGCGTTCCGCGTGTCTGGCCGCCCGTTCCCGGGTCGCGGTCCCGGCCTCCGGGCGGAGTGGACCGACGGTCGTCGTCGGCTCCCCCGTCCCCGCCGCGACCGACGCGACGAGGAGGATCAAAGCGGTCGTCAGAATCAGCCTACCCATCGGTCCCACCCCCCTGCCCGCCGGCCAGCGCCTGGTTTTTATTGGCGCGGATGCGCATGAAGACGAAGCTCAGCATGAACACCAGCGCCACCACGCCCCAGCCCCCGACGAAGAGCGCCCAGTCCGGGTAGCCGCCGTAGGGCTCGGTGATTGTCTTCACCAGGTCCATGCCGAAGGTGACGACGAGGATCGCCGGGGTGAAGAACTTGATGAGGAAATCCCACCAGCGGCCGATCTTGAATTCGCTGTACCGGTTGGCGTACTCCCGGAGCTTCCGCGCCCCGTAGAGCCAGCCCAGGACAATGCACTCGAAGAGCCCCCCCAGAATCAGGCCGAACTTGTTGATGAAGTTGTCCACGATGTCCAACCAGTAGAGCCCGCCGTCGGTGGCGAACAGGAGCCCGAAGGCGAAGGCGAGGACGCAGACGGTGATCACCACGGGCTTGCGCTTGAGCCCCAGCTTGTTGACCCAGGCCTCCGACGTGGCCTCCACCAGGCTGAAGGCCGAGTCTATCCCCAGGGTCAGAAGCATGATGAAGAAGATGGCGGCGAAGAAGCCGGGCCAGAAGGGAAGCTGGTTCAATATCGTGGGGTAGACGGCGAAGACCAGCCCCGGCCCCGATTCCATCACCCCCGCCACCGTGTGGTGGCTCCCCACCGCCAGGAACCCCAGGGTGCTGAAGACGGTGATGCCGGCCAGGAAGCTGGTCGCCGCGTCGGAGAGCCCGATGATGACCGCGTTGTTGTTGATGTCGGACTTGCGGGGCAAATAACTCGCGTAGGTGATCATCACGCCGAAGGCCAGCGAGAAGCTGAAGAAAACCTGGCCGTAAGCCGCCAGCCAGACGCCGGGGTCCAGCAGCTTGCTCCAGTCGGGGTTGAGGAAGAAGTTCAGCCCGACGTTCGCCCCGTCGAGGGTCCACCCGCGGACGGCCAGAATCAAGAGCAGGAGCCAGGGCAGCGGCACCGTCACCAGCACCACTTTCCCCACACTCTTGGCCCCCTTGCGGATGCAGAAGTAGATCCAGATCCAGGTGAGGGCCAGCCCGGCCACCAGGGGCCAATTGAGCCCGCCCAGCTCCCCGGGGCCCGAGGAGAGGTGCAGGAGCTTATCGGTGAAGAAGGCGCCGGGGTCGTTCCCCCAGCCCAGCGAGAAGGAATGGAAGAGGTAGTTGAAGCACCAGCTCATGATGACGGCGTAGTAGGCGGTGATGACGAATCCGACCATGACCATGAGCCAGCCCACCCACTCCGAGTTCTTGCGGGCCTTGGCGAAGGAGATGGGCGCGCCGGAGGCCATCTTGTGCCCCAGGCTGAACTCGAGAATCATGAGCGGGATGCCGGCGGTGATGATGGCCACGAGGTAGGGAATCAGAAAGGCCCCGCCGCCGTTCTCGTAGCAGACGAAGGGGAAGCGCCAGACGTTGCCCAGCCCCACCGCAGAGCCGATGGCGGCCAGGATGAAGGCCGAGCGCCGGTTCCACTTCGCCGGTGGACCGGATTCCAGGAGCTTCGGCTCGTCGCTCATGTACCCGTCCTTAATAAATACCGACGGCAGGATTTTACCAAAGGGAGCGCCGGGGTTCAACGCGGCGGATGGGGTACACCGGTCCGGGTTTCGCGGACCTCCCCGACGTAGGGCGGCCTGGACGAGTCCTCCGCGGGCCGCCGTTTTCACGTTCCCTACCTCGACCCTCACCCCAACCCTCTCCCCAGAGGGGGGAGGGGGCTATGGCAGCCTTCACCCTTGATCCTTTACCTCGCCGATTGCGGACGTAGAGCGGCCCCTCTGCGGGCCGCCGCTTCCACGTTCCCTACCTTGACCCTCACCCTAGCCCTCTCCCTGGGAGGGAGAGGGGGGATAAGGCAGCCCTCACCCCGATCCCCCGTGCCTCGTTGCGATGACGTAGGGCGGCCCCTCTGCGGGCCGCCGGTTTTTTTATTAAAGACAGCCCTCACCCCGGCCCTCTCCCACAGGGAGAGGGAGACGAATGCGGCCCTCACCCTAGCCCGTAGGCGAGCCTTCTCCCACGGGGAGAGGGAAAGAGCAGCGGCCGGAAATTGCCACCGGGACCGGGAACGCCTATAATATGTAAACCGTTACCATTCAGAACCCGCACCCCAGGAGCCCTTTACCCATGCGCGGAATCGTAACAGCGTTAATCCTCTGCCGGGCGGCCCTCGCCGCGACCACCTGGACCGCAATGTACGTGGACGAGGCCAAGGTGGGCTACTCCTACACCACCCGGGAAACGATAGCCGAGGGCGTCTGCGCCGGTGGGGTCTACATCGAGGACTACTCGACGATTCAACTTTCACGCGCCGGCGTCCCGGTGCTCACCAGCGCCCGCCGCCGGGAAACCTACGACGCGGACGGACGCCTGACGGCAGCCTCCAGCTACACCTTCTCCGGGACGGACGTCCTGGTCGTCAACGCCGCCCTCGCCGGGGAGGTGCTCGAGGTGGAGCGCATCCAGGGCCTTAGCGTGGGCAAGCGCTACCTCGAGGGGGGGCTGGTCGGTTCCCTGGGCCTGTCTTTCGTCGTGGGCGACCTGGGGCCCGGGGAGAGCGAAAACTTCTCGCTCTACTCCAGCGACTACTCCGAGGTCGTCGAGGGGACCTACACCCGGGGCGTCCCTTCCGAAATAACCTTCGACGGGGAGACCTTCCCCGGCTGGGTCAACACGGTGGACTACGGGGGCGCGCCGTGGGAGAGCTACTTCGACGCCGAGGGCGACTGGCTGGGCACCCTTGTACCCGGCGGGATGTCCGTCCGGCCCGCCGCGGACGAGGCCGAGGCCAAGGCGGGGCTGACCTGGGTGGACCCGGCCGCCACCGCGGCCCTCTTCCCCGAGGGGGACATCCCGAACCCCCGGGGGACCGAGCGGCTGGTCCTTCTGGTCGAGGGGACCGCGCCTCCGCCGGACGGTCCCTTCCAGCGGGTGGAGCCCGCCGGGGACGGCGCCTGGCGGGTCACCGTGCGCAACCGCCCCATCCCGACTTACCCCCCGCCGGAGCCCTTCCCCGAGCCCGAGTACAACCGCGCCCTGGAGGTGCTGGCGGAGGCGCTCGCCACGGAGGGTGACCCGTACAACACCTATATGAACATCGTCGGCTGGGTGGGCGAGAACCTGCGCGAGAGCCCGGTGACCCTGGAGCTCACCCCGGCGGAGACCCTTTCCCAGCGGCGGGGGGACTGCACCGAGCACGCCGCCCTGGTGACCGATCTCTGCCGGCGGGCCGGCATACCGGCGCTCACCGTCATCGGCCTCGTCTCGGGGGTGGGGGGAAAGCTCTACTACCACGCCTGGAACGAGGTCTACGTGGACGGCCTGTGGCGCGCGAGCGACGCCTTCCTGGACGAGGAGACCGCCGACGCGGCCCGGCTGGTGCTCCTGCGAGACCCCACCGGGGTGGAGCGGACCGCCGTGCTGGGGCGGGTGACCGGCGTCGCCATCGAGGAGGTCGAGCCTTGACCGGCCTGGCGCCGCGGGTCTGGCTGTCGGTGGCCGGCGCCGTCGCCGCCGCGCTGGTGGGGAATTGGATAGTCCTCGCCGCCCTGGCGGGGGCGGCCCTGGTGTGTCTCTTCATCTGGGGGGCCGGGATTCGGGGGGCGGTCCGGGCCCTGCTCCTGGGAGCCTACCTGGTCCTCTTGGCCGGCGGCCTCACCCTGGCGGCCCGGGCCCTGGCGGGACCGCTGACCTGGGACTCCTCGCTTCCGGCGCTCACCCTCTCCCTGCGCCTCCTGGCGCTCTTCCTCTTCGCGGGTCTTTTGGCCGGGGCCGGACCCCGGGGCGTCACCGCCCTGGTGCCGGGCGGACCGGGGCGCCGTCTGCGGACGAGACTGGAAAAAATTTTCGACGGGTATGTGGTCGGCCTGGCCGAGGGGCGGGAGCTCCTGACCGACGGCTGGCGGGCCTACCGGGGGCGGGGCCGTCTGGCGGCTTACCTGCGGGCCATGTTGTCCGCGGTGGACGCGGGGGCCGTGGCGCGCGGCGAGCAGGCCGCCTGCACCGGAGAACGGGAGTCCGAGGCGTGAGCCCCACCTGCGCCCTGGCGCTGGCCTACGACGGCACCGACTTCGCCGGCTGGCAGTTCCAGCCCGGGCTCCGCACGGTGCAGGGGGAACTGGAAAAAGTCCTGGAGCGTTTCTACGGCCGGAGGGTCCCCGTCGCCGGCTCGGGGAGGACCGACGCCGGGGTGCACGCCCTGGGCCAGGTGGCGGGGTTCACCGCGGAGCGCGCCTACCCGGCCGCCACGCTTTTCCGCGCCTTCGGCGCCCTTCTGCCGGCGGATATCCGTCTGCTCCGCTGCGCCGAAGCGGAGCCCGGATTCGACCCGCGCCGCGACGCCCGGTCGCGCACCTACGAGTATTTCTTCCTCCCCGGCGGCTCCCTCTTCCACTCCCGCTACGCGCTGGAGGTCGAGGAGGGGCTGAACTGGGAGCGTATGGCCGCGGCCGCCCGGCTCTTCGAGGGACGGCGGGATTTCGCCGCCGTCGGGAGCCCCGTGAGCCCCGGGGGGGGCACGGTGCGGGAGGTTCACCGCTGCCGGTTCGAGGAGGGACGCGGCTGCCATCGGCTCGTCGTGACCGCCGACGCCTTCCTCCACCGGATGGTCCGCGCCGTGGTCGGCTGCCTGGTGGCCGTGGGGGGCGGGAAGATGACGGCCGACGACACCGTCCGACTGCTGGACTCGGCGGACCGGTCGCAGGCGCCCGCCGCCGCCCCGGCCCGGGGGCTCTTCCTGGCGCGGGTGGACTACGCGGGGTTTTCCTACGACCCCGATCCGGGCCCCTTCAGCCGTCACTTCGACTGACGGACGGCGGTCAACCCGTTGAATTACAACGAGTTGCGTGAATCGTGCGGTCCGGGGCGCCCCGCTCCTATTCCGTGAAGTGAGACCGTCGGACCCCGCGGGGATGACAAAACCCGTAAGATGTATTATATTATAGGCGTAGGTACTTGACCGCGCCGCGAATCAATTGGGAATACCCACGACCGCCCGGCGTCGAGGGGCGGGAGATTGCCCGATGAGACGTTCCCCGGACCAGAACGACCACGGCCAGATCGAGGTTTTCGAGGCCTTCGGTCAGGCGCTGACCGGCTCTCTGGAGTTCGCGGAAATACTGCGCCGGATGGCCGCAGTCGTAGTCGAGCAGCTGGGCTACCGCAATTGCGCCATCGTGCTGCACCATCCGGATCGGCACGAGCTCGAGGTCCACACCATCGTCGGGCGGAACTACGAGCCTATGGCCGGCGCACGCATCCCCGATTCCCAGGGGGTCACCGGCGAGGTGGTCCGGACCGGCCGGACGGCCGTCATCCCCGACACCCGCGGGGAGCCGCGCTACATCTCGGGGCAGCCCGGCGGCGAGGGCGGCCGAAGCGAAATCGCCGTCCCCATCACCTTCGGCGGCCGGGTCATCGGGGTCCTAGACTGCGAGTCCAACGAGCCAGGCGCCTTCGGGGACTACGACGCCCGTCTCCTGGGCGCCCTGGCCTCGGCCATCGGGTCCGCCATCCACAACGCAGGACTCTACACCCAGGCCCAGCGCATGATCGAGGAGCTCGAATCCATCCTGGAGGTCTCGAAGCTCCTGTCCTCCTCGGGCACACTCGACATCCTCTTCCAGCGCATCCTGGAGCACGCCTGCCGGATAACCAACTCCAAGGCCGGCTCCATCTCCCTGTTCGACCCCGCCGAGAACGTGATGCGGCTGACCGCGGTGAAGGGGCTGAACGTGATGGTCAAGCCGGACGCCACCTGGCCTGTGCGCGAGGGGAGCATCGCCTGGCGCATGATGAACAGTCCGGAGCCCATCGTCGTGCCGGACGTTTCGGTCCAGGCGCCCGGCGAGGGGCAGGCGGTGAAGAGCGTGGGCATCGCGGCGTTCGTCGCCGCCCCCATCTTCTCCAGCGGACACTTCAACGGGGTCCTCTTCGTGGACGACTTCCAGCCGCGGAACTACCCCCCCGAGGACGTCCGCGTCCTGGCCATTCTGGCCAACACCGCCTCGGTGGCCATTGACGGCGCCCACCTCAACGAGAAGCTCTCCAGCTTCGCCTTCACCGACGCCCTGACCGAGCTCCCCAACCGCCGCAGCTTCGAGGAAAACCTGGACCGGGAGACGAAGCGCTCCATCCGCTACAACCACACCCTCTCCCTGGTCATCTTCGATCTGGACCATTTCAAGAAGTACAACGACTTCTTCGGCCACCGCGAGGGGGACCTGGCCCTGCGGACCATCTCGCGGATCATCCAGGAGACCATCCGGGACACCGACTTCCCGGCCCGTTACGGCGGCGAGGAGATAGCGGTTATCCTGCCCGAATCCCACACGGAGGAGGCGATGGCACTGGCGGAACGGACCCGGCGGGCGGTGGAGAAGCTGCCCTACGGGCCGTCGCACCCGCTGAAGCGCAAGATGACCATCTCGGGCGGTGTGGCCTGCATGCCAGACGACACCTCCTTCCGCGAGGAGCTGGTTACGATGGCGGACCAGGCGCTCTACCACGCCAAGCGCCACGGCCGCAACCGGGTCATCCTGTGGAGCAATTCCCACAGGGAGGCCCGTCCGGAGATACACACCAAGCTGAACCTCCCCGAGCTGGGCGGGCTGGACCGTCCCAACCCCCTGTTGTGAAGCCGCGTGTAGCCCCTCCCCCCTTTGGGGGGAGGCTCGCCTACGGGCCAGGGAGGGGGGTGCAGCTATCCCCTCTCCCTTTTAGGGAGAGGGTTAGGGTGAGGGTCGGGGTATGTGCGTTGAAGTCGCCCGCGGGCGGGTCAGGAGACCCGCCCCTACGTCGTCGCAATTAGGCACAGGCCGGGGTGAAGGGCGGTGATGGGAACGTAAACGCAGCGGCCCGCGGAGGGGCCGCCCTACGTCATCGCTACATGCGGGTTAGGGGTGCGGTGGCCCGCAATCCCCCTCTCCCTGTGGGAGAGGGGCAGGGGTGAGGGCTTCCTTAAAAAAGAGCGGCGGGGATAAGAATCCCAGCTATACATCCATGGAATTGAATCCGTAGGGGCGACCGTCCATGGTCGCCCGTTCGATTGCGCCTCGTAGGGGCCGACCGACGGCGCGCCGTTCAGGTCGGCCCGCGGGCGGGTCAGGAGACCCGCCCCTACGTCGTAAATCTCACCATCGCCCGTCTGTCATTCCCCCCCTTATTCCAGCCCTTCCCCCCAACCGGAAGACGACCCCCGTCCCCGCCGGGGCTGGACACCGGCGGCCGTGTCCCGTACACTCAACGGACCGGATAAAACACCACTCGAACCAGCGAGACGCCGTGAGAGGAGCCACCGCACTTTGTACCGTTTTATCCAACCTCCTTGCCACCGCCTGCGGCGGGGAAGACGGCGAGGCCCCCGGGGCGGTCCCGGCTACCGCGACGGCCCCCGTTCCATTTCGGACGGGGGTCGAGGTGCTCGCGAGAGACGGCTTCCGTGCCCTGGACGGCCGGCGGGTCGCCCTGGTCTGCAACGCGGCGAGCGTGGACGCGTCGGGCGCGCCGAGCTGGGAAATTCTCGGCCGGGCGGGAAACGTCGAGCTCGCCTGGCTCTACGCCCCGGAGCACGGGCTGGGGGCCGATTCCTTCGGCGACCTGGGCGACACGGTGGAGGGGGTCACCGGCCTCGAGGTCAAGAGCCTCTACGGCCGCGGGAGGGCGCCGGACCCCGCCGACCTGAGGCTCCTGGACGCCCTCGTGTACGACCTGGCCGACGCGGGCGTCCGTTTCTTCACCTACACCTCCACCCTATACCTCTGCCTGGCGGCCTGCCGGGAAGCGGGGATCCCCCTGGTCGTCCTGGACCGCCCCTGCCCCCTGGGGGCGCGTATTTTCGGCCCGCTTCCGGACGCTCTCTCCGATTCCTTCGTCGGCAAGCTGCCGGTCCCCATCCGCTACGGGCTCACCCCGGGCGAGCTGGCGCGGTGGATCGCCGGCGCGCTCCTCCCCGGGGCGCGGGTGGAAGTCGTCCCGATGGAAAACTACGACCCGGAAAAATACCTCGATGAACAGGCGGGCGGGCCGGTGTGGCGTCCGCCTTCGCCGAATCTCACCCGCCTGGAGGGGGCCCTGGTCTATCCCGGTGTCGGCCTCTTCGAGCCGGCGAACCTCTCGGTGGGTCGGGGGACGGACGCGCCCTTCGAGCGGGTGGGCGCTCCCTGGCTGGACGCCGAGGGGCTGGCTCTCTACTGGGAGGCCCACTGCCCCGGGGCCGCGTACGCCGTGGTCGAGTTCACCCCCCGCGCGCCCAGCGACGGCCGCTACGGCGGGGAGACCTGCCGGGGGGTGGGGGTCACCGTCACCGACCGCAACACCTTCGATCCGCTCCGGCTGGCGGTGTACGGCTACGATTTCCTCGCCGTCCGCCACGCCGGGACGCTGACCGTGGACCAGGCGTACCTACGGCGGATGTTGGGCGACGATTCGCTGGACCGCCTCATCGCCGGCGATATCGGGGCGGGGGAGCTCCTCGACCGCTGGGCCGACGACGCGGGACGGTTCGCCGCCTCCGTGGAGCCGTACCGCCTGTACCCCCCGGAGCCCTGACCGTGTACGACTACGGCACCCTGGAGAGAAACGTGGCCGCGGTGCGGGAAAGAATCGCCGCGGCGGCCGCGCGCGCCGGCCGGGACCCCGCGGGGGTCCACCTGGTCGCGGCGACGAAGTACGTGGGCGCCGGGGCGCTCCCCCTCCTAGCCCGGACCGGGGTCACCATCATCGGCGAGAACCGCGTCCAAGAGGCTTATACCAAGTTCGGCGAAGTCGGCGACTGCGGCCTGGAGTGGCACTTCATCGGCACCCTGCAGAGGAACAAAATCCACAAGGTGCTGTCCCGCTTCGCCCTCATCCACTCCGTGGACTCGGCGGAGCTCGCCGGGGCGGTCGCCGAGCGTTCGGCCGACAAACCGACGCCGGTCCTGTTCGAGGTCAACGTCGCCGGCGAGGCCGCGAAGCACGGCTTCGACCCGGACTCGCTCACCGAGAGCTTCCCCGCGCTGTTAAAGCTTCGAGGGATAGCGCCCCGGGGGCTGATGACGATGGCCCCCTTCGAGGCCGAGCCCGGTGACACGCGGCCCGTTTTCCGCGCCCTCAAGGAGCTGCGTAACGAGCTGGCACGCCGCCACGGCCTCGAGGGCTTCACCGAGCTCTCCATGGGGATGACCAACGACTTCGAGGTGGCGGTGGAGGAGGGGGCGACCCTGGTGCGCATCGGCTCCGCCCTGTACCGCGGTTTGTTGTAAGTGCTCCTCGTCCGCCGCCGACCCGGACGGTTCGGCCACGGGGGATAAACCGGGCACGCAATTTGCTCCTTAAAACGGGCGCAGGCCGGTCCCCGACCGGATTCAGGGAAGCCCCTCGAACCTAACGGGTCAAATCCGGCGAATCCGGGGGCAAGCGCAAACCCGCTCCCGGACCTGTCTCCCGGTGTCGGGAGCAATGTAGAGGCGGGAGCACCCTGTCCGGACACCTTTTTAATGACATAGCTGCCTGAAAGTTGTACACTTCCCCTACATTCGAATCTCTCTCCCCCCCGGGGAGGTGCGAGCCGGGTCGCGAAACATAGTCCGGTTCAGACGGTTGTTTGTGCCGCAATTTGCCGTAGCAATCCGCCGCGCACCCGCAACCGCCGCGAAGAGAAGTCATGCCCGACGACGGCAGGCCCGACAAACCCGATCCGCGGTTGCGCGCCGAGCTCCTGCGCTACCGCAACCTCCTCTACGACCGGCTGACCGGCCTGCCCACCCTGCCGGTGGCGCTGGGCGAAATCCGCAAGCTCATAGACGCCAACCGTCGCACCGTTGGCGTCATCTGCGTTGACCTCTCTCAGACCGCCGGCCTGGAAAACTCCTTCGGCTGGCAGTCCACCGACGACCTGATCATGAGCCTGGCCCAGCTCCTGGAAGTCTTCAACGCCCAGGTCATGGGAGACAGGGGGCTGCTGTTCGAAGAGGCGATCCGCACGGGGAGCTTTTTCCTCTTCTTCGCCCGGGAGGGCCTCACCACGGAGGAACTGACGGAGGTCGCGCAGCTGGTGAGGGAGTTCGTCTCCGCCAGCGCCGTGGGCCGGGAGCTCGCCGCCAACGGCTTCGACGTCAACATCGGCTACTCCCTCTTCGTGGACGACCCGCTGATCCGCTTCGAACGCCTGGTGTACACCGCCGCCCGGGACGCCCGGGACATGGCGGTGGACGCCGAGAAGCGCGAGGAGATGCTCCAGTACCGGGAGCTGGCGCAGATAATCGCCGGGGAGCGCATCCGGACCCGCTTCCAGCCGATCATGTACCTGGGCGACCTGAAAGTTTTGGGGCACGAGGCGCTCTCACTGGGCCCCCCGAACACCATCTTCGAGAACGCGGAGCGGCTGTTCAACTTCGCCGCCCGCTCGGAGTTCGGCCACGCCCTGGACCGGCTCTGCCGGCGCCACGCCGTCCTGGTCGCCCCCGAGCACGTCAAGGACGGGGAGCTTCTCTTTTTGAACACCGCCGCCGTCAGCTTCTCCGACCCCAGCTTCAGCGCCGACTTCGGCGTCGAGAGCAACCTCCGCAAACAGGACGTCGTCCTCGAGCTCACCGAGCGCACCGCCATCCACGATCTGGCCGCCTTCTGCCGCACCCTGAGCAACTTCAAGGAGGAGGGGTTCAAGATCGCCGTGGACGACGCCGGCGCCGGGTACTCATCCCTTTCGACCATCGCCGAGCTCCAGCCCGATTTCCTCAAGTTCGACCGCTCCATGGTCTCGCGCATACACGAGAGCAAGATCAAGCAGGAGCTTTTGAAAACCCTCATGGACATGGCCGGCCGCACCGGCAGCCGCGTCATCGCCGAGGGGATCGAGCAGTCCGAGGAGCTGGAGATGATGCGGGAGATCGGGGTGGAGCTGGGGCAGGGCTACTACCTTGAGCGCCCGTCGCGGGCTTACTGACGCCTCCCTGGGGAGGGGCGGTCCGCCGTGTGAATCGTGAAATTTAAAAAACGGGCGACCGATACCCGACCATCGCTGGAAACTTAACGAAACCGGGTCTATAATCAAGTTGACGGTGTGACTTATAGAGCCATGAAAAACTCCACCCCCTCGCCGCAGACGAAGCTGATCCTGGTCGCCGACGACGAGCCGGACATCGTCACCATCGTCGAGATGATCCTGCGCAGCCAGGGCTACGACGTCCTCAAGGCCGCCAACGGCCTGGAGGCGCTCGAGCTCGCCGAGAGGCACAACCCCGATCTGATCCTCTTGGACATCATGATGCCCGACATGGACGGCTGGGAGGTGCTCCGGCTGCTGCACGTGGACCCGTCCACGGCGGAGATACCGGTGGCCATGATCTCGGCCAAGACGGGCAGCCGCGCCAAGATCACCTCCATGCAGGAGGGCGCGGTGGATTACATCACCAAGCCCTTCGATTCCCGGGAGCTTCTGACCAAGGTCAGGGAGATTCTGACCGGCCAGGGTTAACGGGACGCGGGCCACCACATGTCCCCTCTCCCTTTTAGGGAGAGGGCTAGGGTGAGGGTCGGGGTAGGGAACATTGAAGCGGCGGGGATTAAAAATCCCCGCCCTACATTTAGGGGGAGGCTCGCCTACGGGTTGGGGTGAGGGGTGCCGCGTTTCCCCTCTCCCTTCTAGGGAGAGGGTTGGG
>Ga0315289_10000936_pt1 | contig 45306 bp, 32 predicted proteins | sample YL17G11_40_MG_FD_203452 | JGI IMG/M metagenome (GOLD analysis project Ga0315289, IMG submission 203452) | Sediment microbial communities from Yellowstone Lake, YNP, Wyoming, USA - YL17G11_40 | ecosystem: Environmental > Aquatic > Freshwater > Lake > Sediment | place: USA: Wyoming | collected... | reverse complement strand
CGTAGAAGGTGCCGGCGCGGTGGCGGAACCAAATGCGGGATTTGTAGTAACTATAGTCGGGTACAGTCCCTATAAGAATATCGGCGAACTGGTGGACCCTGCTGGCGTGGAAGACAAGCTGGATAAATGGGGGTTTGTTACTCGATTACTGCATCTTGACGGCATTGTTAAAGATGTAAACAGCCCCTTTAAGCTGTATAAGAAAGCTGAGGTCGAGCATTTCAAGCTTCAGATAGGTGAGGTCGGCCTGGGGGCTGAAATGCCCACAGGAATAGGTGATGAGGATATCAGATTTGAAAAGACGGCAAAACCCGTGCCCGGGGGGATAGCCGGCGGTGAGCAGGTTTTGATTGACCCCATGACAAAGGAGGTTATCAGCAAGGTCAGTGACACAGACGAGCTCGGAAAACCGAAGCTCGACCGCAGCGGCAAACCAGTCTATAAAGTCAATGATTACTGGTTCATATTAAATGCCAAATTCGTCTGGAAAGATGCCCCCAAGATTAAACAGCCGGCGGTTGCTCAACCAGCGGTCACATACACGCCTCCGCCCACAAGTCCGACCAGAACGACCGGAACAGAGAGTCCCTCCAGTGGGAGAAGAAAGTTAGGAGGGGATATAGAATAGATTTCTGAGGTGAAACGGCTATGCTTAATTTTAAGAGCCTTATAGGAAAACTAAATGTTTTTAAGGATAACTCGGCCCTTTTGCTGCCGGTTATTATAGGGGTGGTCGCAGGGCTTATTTTTATACCCACTAAACTGCTAAGTGGTAAGCTCAGAGGGCAGATAGCAGAAAAAAGTATCTCGATGGGGACAAGGATTCGGTCCGGAAGCGAAAGAACTGTCCCCCGCGGACAATGGAAAAAGGTGGCAAAGCTGCATCAGGTTTATGGAAACGATGCCAATCAGGTAGCACTTTTGTCCAGGCAAACCACTCAAAGAGAGTTATTAAGCTATAAGATATTCCCTGAGCCAAAGGACCTGTCTGCGTTGATTTTTAAGGAATTTGGCCAGCGTTTTCGCAGCGGGATAGAGGAGCGTCTTACCCGTGTGAACGCTCGCGAATGTCCGACCGATGCTGAGCTGGAGAGAGGTTTGCAGAGCTCAATACCGCGTTCGAGCTCGGGGAGAGGACCTTTTACGAGGACTTCGACATTGCCTTCGAGGATAAGCTCATACGGGAGATTATCGGGCATGTTCAGCGATGTTGAGGCGACGATAATAGATGAGATTTGCCGACAGAAAGCAGAATCTGCCTCCGTTTATGCAAATCCGGCTGGTTTGAGCGGATACGATTTCTGGGGAGAATATAAATATGATGTCGGCAGAAAGGAGACCATTGAAGATTGCTGGTATCACCAGTTGGCTTACTGGGTCATCGAAGATGTTGTCGATACAATAGGGGCTATGAATTCGGGGTCGAATAGCGTTCTGACGTCGCCGGTCAAACGGCTTCTGCGTGTAGGTTTCACGGCAAGCCAAGGGACATACAGAGATTACGGAAGATTGGGCTCAGTGAGAGGGACCACACAAAAGACCAAGGGGGACAGGCCCAGCTACGTCCTCTCGATTGGACAGGGACTTACGGAGCCGTGCACAGGAAGGTACTGCAATGAAGATATTGATGTTATACATTTTAATGTTGTTGTCGTGGTCAGCACCAAGGCGGTTTTGCCATTTATGAAGGAACTTTGCAGCGGCAAACAGCATAAGTTCAAGGGATTCTCGGGCGATGAGCAAGAACGGTCCTTTAAGCATAATCAGATAACGATTTTAGAGAGCAAGATTAGGTCTATCGACCGGGAAGACCAGACCCACAGTTTTTACCGTTATGGGGACGAATCTGTGGTAGAATTGGACTTAATTTGTGAGTATGTCCTTAATAAAAAAGGGTATGACGAAATTAAACCGGAATTGGTTAAGACAGCCCTGAAAGGGCAAACTAAGACGACGGGACAGTGAAAAGCAAAAGGGCGAATGTGAAATACTAAATGTGGGATAAAAGCTTATTTAGCCACGAAGACACGAAGTCACAAAGAAACTATAAATTAAAAAAACCTGGTGTCTTTGTGCCTTTGTGGCAAAAAGGGATGAACGGATATGATTAAGATAGTGAGCTTTTTTGAAGAACATATTGAGAAGATAATTTTGGCTGCTGTCGGCCTTGTGTGCCTGTGGCTTTTGGTCTTTCGCGTTCTTTTCAGCCCCAACGTAGTGCCATACGGGAACAAGAATTTCGGCCCCGGTGCTATTGACAATTACATAAGCAAGCAGGCTGATATTTTGAAGCAGAAGCTGGACCAGCCGCCCACGGCTGCGCTGCTGGAGCCAAATAAGCCTACCATTACACTTAAAGGTTTTACTGCCCTTCTTGATTCGGCGGTCCGTGGTGTGGACACAGGGGTGTATCTGCCACAGCCCTATAGTAGTTCGAGACAGAGATATGCTAAAAAGGGGGAATATCGTCTTCCTGATATTGGTGAAGTCAGCGATGTGGCGGTGGAGCGTATCAGGGCGGTAGCTTATGTGCCCATAGAAGAGATTACCGAGCAAAGTATTTATGACAAAGTTGGCCATGAGCCGAATGACATTGACCTTGTGACAGTAGAGGCGAAGCTTGACGCTGCCGGGTTATATCAGAGATTTCACGAGTGTTTTGCCGGCGATGATGTTCCCACGGAATTGCGTGACCCGTGCCTCGCGAGGCCTGTTTTTGCAGCAGTGCAGTTGCAAAGACAGGAGCTAAATCCCGATGGCAGCTGGAGTGATTGGCAGACTGTGCCTCGAATAAAGATCGACCATCTCAGGAAGCTGTTCGAAGTGATAGAAGATACCGACAAGCTGCCGGCAGGGGGTATAAAGGTGCGTATGGTTCAGTTTGACAACCGGGAAGTGATGATGGATTTGTTGCAGCCTTTGACTTATCAGATTGCATCTGCAAAACAAGAGTGGTATCCTCCCTCGCTGCATAAGAAGTTTGTGGAACTGCAAAATCAACAGCAGATGGAAGAAAAGCGTAAGGCCCAGGAAGAGGAAAAAAAGGCCCGCGAGGAAAAACTGCAACAGCAGCGTACCGGAACACCGGGAGGAAAGTTAGGTACAGAAGGTCCTGGTGGGGCGTATTATGAAGACCTCGCCGCAATGGAGACCGTTACCGGCAGCCGAACACGAACAACAACAAGAAGAAGCACCAGCGAGCGCCTTACCGACAGAGGACTTTCGTCTGACCGCGGACGCTTGACCGATAGCGGCCGTTCGCGTGATAGCGGGCGCTTGCGTGAGAGTGGACGACCGACCGACAGCGGGCGGAGGCCCGCGAGAGGCGAGCAGGGAGGAGTAGATGAGCGCCAAATCGAGAAGGAGCGTCTGGCAAGGGCCAAAGGGCTTTCAACAAAACAAGCGATGAATGATATCTATAACGAGCTTAGTAAGATTCTGATTACCCCGGTAACAGACCTTTCCAGGATGCGTGAGCCGTTGGTGTTTTGGGCGCATGATGATACCGCTGAGCCGGAAAAGACTTACCGATACAGAATTCGCTTAGGCGTCTTTAATCCTATGGCGGGGGCAAGCGGGGTCGCCCAACAAGACAAGTCCGCCATAAGTCTGGCGGACAAGTCTCGCGTCAAAAATGCCATTTTATGGAGCGAGTTTTCTAGTCCAAGCGCCACCGTAGAGATTCCGGGAGTTCTGTACCTTTTCGCAAAGGGTATACAGGAGGCAGCCAGGAAGGTAACGGTGCAGGTCTCCAAGTACGCGATGGGCTACTGGCATAGCGAGGATTTTTTAGTCGGGCAGGGAGAAGTAATAGGTAAGCCGGTCGAGTCTAAACCTCCTGCCCCTGCCCCCATGCTCCGACCTGTCGGGGTAGAAACTGGGGCAAGTCGAGGCGGCAGGACAGAAGCCAACCCCCGCATCCCGACCTATCGGGAAGGCAGCGTGGGGCAACCTCTGTACGGCACGGGTCCGGATACCGTTTTACCAATGCCCCAGACAATCGATTACACCACAGGAGCAGTTTTGGTGGATGTTGTGCCTGTGAATGACTGGTCGGGCGGGGGTGGGAAAAGTATGTTCGCCAGGCATTATTTTGATATGCTTTACAGTTTCGATGGGACCAACATCGAGCATATGCCCGTTGATGTGAAGTATTGGGTCACAGACTTGCGGACTGTGTATGGTGAAATTCAGAATTTGCAAAAAGAGCCGAGAGAGCCTTTGCGAGCATGGGGAACCCAAGGCGCCGGGTTCAGGAGGATTGCTCCATCGCCACTATATGAAGGTTACGATGGGCGTATGATGGAAGAAGAGATGATGATGGAGATGATGAGGAGAGGAGAGGGAAGGATGCGGTGATAGTCTGGAGCACTGACCTGGCGTGGCACAACGTATTTACCAGGTTTTGCCAAGCGGGGTAAAAACTAAAGGATGTATGCCTTTTTTGCAATCCATGTTACAAGGCGTATAGAGTATAACCTATTTTGAGTTGCCGGACAGCATCTCTAAAATAATATGCATCCGTCGATGTTCGTTGGGCGCACTCCACCAGATGTTCGCTTCCAAAATAACAGGGCCGTTCGGCGTTATGGCTACGTCCCAGCCAATCGTTCGCACAGGCAGGAGTTTGATTGCGGTCTCTTTGACTAACGATCACACCTCGGACCAAAATGGAAGCCGAAATTTGTTGAAAGGTACGCCGGTTTTCGGGTGGGCAGACCGGGCTGCTGGTAAGCTCAGGCCATCCGTCTGACCTGGCGCAGGCATTGCTGCGACTAATAAATGACCGCCAGCTTCGGGAGAGTATAGGGCGGGAAGCAGAAAGGTGGGCGGAAAAGAATTTCTGCCATCTTAATATGGCCGCCAGAACACAAAAGCTCTATGATACACTGATGCAAAGTTGAATCAACCTTTCCTGGCTAAGTGAAGTGTGCTCATATTCCTTTGTAAAATCAGCGGAGGGACACAGTGTAGTTTATCGGAAATAAAAAGTTGCAAAGTTTGCCCTTTTGCGATATACTCTGTTACTTAAGCTGGTTTTTGAAAGGGTACGTAAATGAAATATGATGTGGCTGATTTATCTGTGGCACCGGAGGGGAAGAAGAGGATTATGTGGGCCGACAATGATATGCCTGTTCTGGCGACGATTCGCGCCAAATTCGCGAAAAGCAAGCCATTAAAGGATATGAATGTTTCTGGCTGTTTGCATATAACTTCCGAGACGGCCAATCTGGCCAGGACGCTAAAGGCCGGCGGAGCAAACGTCGTTCTTTGCGCATCTAATCCGCTGAGCACACAGGACGATGTAGCGGCTTCATTGGTGAAGGATTTTGGCATACCGGTCTTTGCTGTCTGCGGTGAAAATCGTGCCACTTATTACAAACATATCAACGCGGCGATTGACCATAAGCCGGTTATTACGTTTGATGACGGCGCTGATTTGGTAAATGAGCTACACACCCGCAGAAAGAAAGATGCAGGCCGTATTATCGCAAGTATGGAAGAGACCACTACAGGGGTTATTCGCCTGCGGGCGCTGGCGAACGAAGGCAAGCTAAGATTCCCGGTTATTGCGGTAAATGATGCTGCGACCAAGCACCTCTTCGATAACCGCTACGGCACAGGACAGTCAACGGTTGACGGTGTTATCCGGGCGACCGAATATCTTTTGGCCGGCAAAAAAATTGTTGTGGCAGGTTACGGCTGGTGCGGTCGTGGTTTTGCTATGCGGGCCAGAGGAATGGGGGCAATTGTTATCGTTACGGAGATTGATCCAATCAAGGCGCTTGAAGCAGCTATGGATGGTTTTGAGGTTATGCCGATGGCGCAGGCAGCGAAGGTCGGCGAACTATTCGTAACACTTACAGGCAATAAGAACGTTATTCGTGCCGAGCACTTCCGCCTTATGAAGGATAGAGCAGTTGTTGCCAACAGCGGGCATTTCAACGTTGAGATAGATATACCAGCTCTAAAAAGGATGAGCAAAAAAGTAAACCGCAATGTGCGCAAGCACGTTGATGAGTATATTCTCAAGGGAAACAGGCCCTTCGTCACTGCCGTTGAGAAGGGCAGGCGAATATATCTTCTTGCCGAAGGGCGATTGATTAACCTTGTGGCTGCCCAGGGACATCCTGCATGTGTGATGGATATGAGCTTTGCGACACAGGCATTAGAGGCCCAATACGTGGTAAAGAACCGGGGCAAGCTCGCCGTCGCAGTCCACGATGTCCCGATGGAAATAGAGCAGCAGGTAAGCAAACTCAAGCTAAAATCGATGTCGCTCGAAATAGACAAGCCAACAGACGAGCAGATTGCTTATCTTGCCAGCAGCGGCGAAGGGACATAATTTGTTCATAGTTCATTGTTCGTAGTTAGTAGTTTGTTGGTTATTGTCTATGAACTACGAACTCACAGCTACGAACCACTTTATGACTGCAAATGATAAACAGACTGAAAAGACGTCCGTAGCGCCTCCGAAGTCTTTTTTGGCCGTTGGTCCTACGCTACACTACAGCCACAGAAATGTCGTGAGGTGCTGGGTTCTTGCTGTTGTGGCCTTTAGTATATGCTGTTTTTCCTGGTCGAAGATAGTAAGCGGGACGTTCTGGCCATTCGACATTGAGGCCATAACTTCTCCTGAATTCTGGCGGCTGGACCAGTCTATTTTGACGGGGGTAAGCATATTTGAATATCCCTGGCAGATTGTTGTCCTGGGGCTGCTTATGGGTGTTCTGGCGGTTGTGCCGGTTTTGATGTCACAGCTTATGAGCTTTAGCTACAGCCTGCCTTTTGTAATGGGGGTGGCTTTGTTGGCAAACCTGCCGGGCCTTGCACTTTGCCTTTTGGTAAGCTGCTTTGGAGCGGCGTGTCGTCCGCTGCGTTTTCGTTCGCGCTTCATTGCAATAGCGCTATGTATGGCGCCGCAGCTTCTATACTGGGGATACTTTGGCGGTGCCAGGGGCGTAGAACCTCTTAAGTGGGGATTCTCTTTCGCACCGTGGGTTTGTGCGTGGCTTACCGGTTTAGCAATAGCGGCGATAGTCCTGGGGATAGGCCATTACACACGTTATCGGCCTGGGCTGGTCTGGATTGTTACCAGTGTTTTTCTTTTGCTGGCTATCGCGACCTTTGAGATAAGGATTGGCTTTGACGAATTAGACTACCAGCTCTATGTGATTAAGAATAATCCGGAGAACGAAAGTTTGTTTCACGACCACAGCATAACGGAAGCACTGGACAAAACGATTACCAACCCTGCTATCAAGAAGTACCTGGCAGGTTTCTTTTACCCTGCCGAGCCGATATCGCTGAGAGCGGAGCTGAAAAGAGAACTCCAGTTTGAGCTAAGTCATGACCGTTGGCCGAACTGGTTTATCGTGCCGCAGGAGTTAAAGTATCAGGCAAAAAGACAATGGCTGCTTGAGCAGTATGATTTGTTTATAACCAAACGTCCCCAAAGCCGTCGAATGCCGATAGCTCTCTATTACAAGGCCCTTTTGAGCGAATACAGCCCGGATATTAAGCTGCTCGCAGATATGGAGTTGCTGCATTTTTATAACAATTATCCGCATCATGAGTCCTTGCCTATATGGTATCCTCTTTATGAGAACTTTCCTGGAAGCAGTGAGTCGCTCGAAGCGCGATGGCGGATTGCCAGGGATTGGGCCGGTGCGGGTAAGTTTGAGCAGGCCGAAAAAATCGCTGCTGAGGCACAGGATATGGTGGAAAAGCGATTGAAACTTCTCGAAGAAAAACAAACGAAAAGCGACTCATTATTCGGCTTGTTCCGTCCGCCCGCTGATTCTGCAATGACGGCGTTTAAGTTGAGCGAATTGCAAAGAGAATTGAACCAGTTGCGAGCTCTCATAGGGACTGAGAACCGAATCGGCGAGCCGGGGTCGGCTGAACGCCTGGCGAGATTTGTTATGCTCAATCCTTACAGCATGGATTATGGCCAGCGTCTTGACGAATTACTGCGACAGACAGGTGCTAAGGACAGGCTTCGTGACAATATCCTGCTGGCGCAGGCAAAACTTACGGACGATGAGCAGCTTCAGGCCGATAAATTAAGCCAGTTGCACCAGGAATTCCAGCAGACCGATGGCGGAATGCAGGCACTATATGAGCTGGGGCTTTTGAAGATTAGCCAGTGGCGTCAGCAGCAGGAGTCTAATCCGGAGCTAAAGAAAAAGTATCTGGCCCAGACAAGGGCAATTCTTACGAGCTTCATTACCCTGTATCCCAACAGCTTTTATGTCGAGCAGGTCAAGAAGAATCTGGAAAACCTGCCGAAAGTCGAATAACAGAGGGCGCCAAGAGACGATTACACGGTGAGACGGTTTGAGGGTTGGACGGTAGGACGGTCAGAATGAATATCGAATTTACAATGACGAATGTAGGAAGAATTGGGATTGCTTCGTCCGCTAAACGGCGGCGGACTCGCAATGAGGCGGTAAACGGTTAGACTGTTAGATGGTGGGACGGTGAAACGCTTGAATGGTAAGACACACAAGATTCTGCTGATAGGTGATATCAGCAAGGCCTTTTTAGATGCCGGCGACATTGCAAAGTTTTATGAAGTTCACAGCGATATGCCTGATGGAATTACTGTTGCGGCGAAGAATAATTTTACAGGTATCGGTGTGGTGATGGCCGGGACATCGGGCAAATTAAGGTCGGCCCTGAAGGCCTTAAGAGAGGCCAACCGTGATGCGAAAATTATTCTTCTGGCCCGGATGTGTGAAGAGCCGGCAGCGAGGCAGCTTGTTAGGGGGACGTATGACGGGAGGAGTTTGGCAGATGATTATCTGATTTGTCCAATCCATCTTTCGTATCTGGAATCTTATATGTCGCACCTGGTCGGTGACAGACCCGGCGTTTCGCAAGGTGTGGCTGTGAAGGGCGAGATAGGGTTGGCCACTACTATTGATACGAGGACAAAAAGAAAAATAGAGCTGCTTGAAAAATTAGCCACAGAAGATGATTTGACGGGGCTGAAGAACAGAAGATATATCTGGGAATTTTCCAGACAGATTATAGAGCGTGCCAGGGAGGAAAATGGGCGGGTGACACTGCTTGTTTTTGATATTGATGACTTCAAGCGCTACAATGATGCTTATGGCCATCGGGCGGGTGATGAGGTTTTGAAACAGGCGGCTGTTTTGATGAGGCGATGCTGCCGTCAGCATGATGTTGTCGGCAGAATCGGCGGAGATGAGTTTGCGGCCGTTTTCTGGGACGACCCACAACGGCAGCCGGCCGGCACTGAAGCCGAGAGACGCTCAGCGATGGCTGACCATCCTAAAGAAGCGATATTTATAGCGAAGCGGTTTGTCAGGGAATTAGGAAAGGCAGAATTACCTCTGTTAGGTCCTGGGGGTAAGGGGGTTCTGACAATAAGCGGGGGCCTGGCAAGCTTTCCTCGCGATGGCTCGACAGCACAGGAACTTTTCCAGCGGGCAGATGAGGGGCTGCTGGAGGCAAAACGCAGCGGCAAAAACAGGATATATCTGGTCGGCAAACCACAAAGCAACATAGCCGATATACAGTAATCCTAAACGGGGTAAATCACTGCTTTTCCAAAGTCGAATCGCAAAAAGGTTGTTGGCCGAGGATGATTGTCTCGGTCGGGCTGAGCAGTTTATAACATATTCCTCGCCAGCAGATAGTTCTGCCGAAGGCCGAAGAAATGATAAGAAACAGCAAAAACAGCGACCATACCCAGAAGGCAAAGATGTCAGCGGCGCAGGCGGCTTTCAATTGAGGCCAATCGTTTTCAAGTAACGAACTTATCATTTTCTGCCGTAGTATCGCCTGGAAGAGCTGACTTATAAAGAAGACAACAGGCACAGCGGCGAAAAGGGGAAGGTTTCTATCGCCGGTTGCCGCGGCATAGACCGCGATGGCGGCCGTCGCCCATAAACCTAATACCGAATATAAACTGCTGAGCAATCCGAACCACCAGGTTCGCGGGGCATAGATGCGCGTAATCAAAAATTGTCTGCGGCCAAACTCCAAAAGTTCTCGCCAGGTGACAGATTCGTGTGAAGCCACCAGGCACGCGGGGACAAAAGTTACTTTCATACCGGCTTTTTTGACGGCGCAGCCGAGAGACAAATCATCGCTTAAGGTTTTTGGCCAGATTTTATCGAGGCCGAGCCGGCGAAAGACCTCTACACGGACCGCCATAGACCCGCCCCAGGCCTGATTAAAAAGGGTGTTGCCAAGCAGTTGAGCAATCCTGGCATTGATGGCCGATAGAGCCAGGCTGGCCAGATTGTTGTTTTTCGGGACGAACCAGCGGTAGCCGGTGGCTACGCCGGTCTTAGACTGGTGAAGGGGCCAGACGAGGTGACTTAGCCAGTCGCTGCGGACGCAGATGTCGGAGTCGGCAAAAGCAAGGACCTCAACATCATCGCCAATTTTTTTGTAGCAGTAGAGCAGATTATGAATTTTTTGGCTGCAGGATTCGGCCTGACCGGCGACCAGTATCTGCACCTCCCGGGTTTTGCAGGCCCGGCCAAGCTGGTCCTTCAATTTGCATAGTTCGCCATAGGCCGGGTCCGATTGCTCGGCGACCACAAACCACAGCAGATAATTCTCGTAGTCCTGATTAAAAAATGAGGTAATATTTTTTTGAAAATCCGAATCCAGGCCCTTACACGGCACAATCAATGCAACCTGTAACTTGTGCCATAGACGTTTCTTTCGGTATTTCGCCATCGCATATCGGAAATTATTGTATGTCTGGAGCAGAAAGACCAGTTGCGAGACGATTGCAGCTATGGCTATATAGAAATACCAATCCATCAGGATAAGGTCCTTTTTGATATCTATATCCGGTATTTTGTCCCGTGTTTTACCAGATATACCTGTCAGAGGATAGAAGTCAATGGCACAAGTGAGTCGATTAGCTGCTCGACAGTGTAAGATTTTGCCAGGTCCAGTGAGAGCAGACATCCGTGGTTGTGGTCGGAGGCGATAATTATCAGATTCCTGCCGGCCCGGCTCCATCCCTGCTGCTGCGGCTGATGGCCGAGAATGAAAACGTCAACATCAAAGAGACCGGCCATTTTATCGAGCAGGGCTTGACTGTGTCTTCTGCCCCAGGTCAATAGATACGCTGAACCAGGCCTGGCAATGTCGCTTGTTTGCAGGGGCTTATTTAGAATTTGTGGGTCGAATTTATCGACAAGATTGTCGCCGGGCAGCGAATGCGAGACCCATATTCTGTTGTCACATCTGACTGCCAGCGGCTGCGAAAGCAGAAATCGTTTTATGGCCTGTATGATGTTACTGCCAGCCTGCTGGAATTCACGCTCCATAGCCAGATACATTGGGCGATTCATTTCTTTGCCGTCTTTCATTACTCCGCTGTCGCTGATGAAAGCCGTATCGTGATTTCCCATAACAGTATGGACGCGATGGGGGAAGTCTAATTTGTAGCGGGCGACGTCAAACAACAATTTGTAGGATAAGCAGCCGCCCTGTGGGTCTTCCGGGCCTCCGTGTATGATTTCCTGCAGGACAATATGCCTGTCAGGGTTTTTCGCCAGGTCGGCGAAAGCGACTATTCTCTCAAAATTTCGCCGATGTCCGTGAATGTCACCGGTAACAATTAAGCTGCCCTCGGCGGGCAGATGAATCAGATTACCGCGTCGGAAAGTATCTGTGTCGTTGGCTTCCGCGGTCTTGTTTAGCAGGTCAATTATCGTTTGAGGCATCTTTATTCGTTTTTATTCTGCCTCCGAATATACTGTGTATTATCAGGTCCAGCCGTGATATGACCGTCATCATATTGGATGGCCGCTCCGCCGGGTCATCTTTTATGCAGTCCATTACAAGCTTTGAGACTCCGGCGGGTATTCGTTTTTTTATTTCGCGAGGTGCACGAAGGGGCTCGTTTTTTATGGGCAGGCCGAATTCGTTCTTTTTAGGTATTAAAGTTGGAACGTTCTTTCCGGTAAGAGCCCAATACATTGTGGCTCCCAGATTAAAGATGTCGGTTTTTGGACCGAGTGGGTTTCGCCTGACCTGCTCAGGTGCGATATAATCCGGCGTGCCCTGAATCCTCGGTTTTACGGTTCCAATCTTGCAGCTCTGACCGAGGTCTATGATTTTAATCGAGCCGGCCTTGCTTAAAAGGATATTGTTGGGCTTTATGTCGCAGTGGACGAATCCCTTCTGGTGCATAGCATTAAGACCGGTTGCGACCAGCCGGAACACCAGCAAAACATCGCCCAGACTGAGTGTGGGGCTGTCTTCCAGATTTTCACCGTCAAATAGTTCCATAGAAAGCAGCATCTCTTTTACTTTAAACATACTGCGTATTTTCTTTAGCTTGTAGCATTTGCGGACGTATGGGTGGTCTATCCGTTTAGCCACCTTGTACTCGGTCTCTACCTGCTCGAAGATTCTCAAATCTTCTGGTCTTTCAAATATAACGCGTTTCAGAGCAACAGTGGTATTGTCTTCCAGGTCGGTTGCCGAGTAGATTGTGCTGCGAGCACCAGTTCCGATTCGCTCGATTATGCTGAAGCCGCCAACATTGAGTATATCTTTAGCCATATTGTCAGAAGCAGCCCAAAATTTGGTTATCTATGATATATCGGCACACACCCTTTAACAGGATGCGCCGAGCGGGCTTTTTGTTCCACTGTCTTTGCGTTCCAATAATTAAAATACCTCTTAGTATAGGACGCAAAACAGCCCTGAATCTTACAAGATTTTTGCGTAGTTCCCAAAAAAATATTACAGAAAACATTTTTATATCGAATTATTGACAGAGCTACTTAATTCTTAAGAAAGTATAGAATATACAACATAATCGGCTGCTTATCCAGTGTTGGGCGATTTTTTGCGAATACTCCTCAAAAAGCGGCCTTGACAAAGTTGTTAAAATTTGGATAATATCCTGAAATGATTTAGACGAAAAATGGTTTCTGGATGTAAGTATTTATTTACAGTTTGCTATTCCCCGATAGCTCAATTGGTAGAGCGAGCGGCTGTTAACCGCTAGGTCGTAGGTTCGAGCCCTACTCGGGGAGTTGTGGCGTTTTTAGTTTACGTAATCGAGAGTATTTCCACCACAGTTCTACATCAGCCAAAGCAATCAGGTGGGCTTCACCATCTCCATCAAGGCAGCGCTCATATTCGCGATTGGGCTTGCGGGACTGCTATCAGCTTTTAGTAAGATGCGTGCATGTGCCGGTTTCCGAGCATTTGCCTTGCCTGATGAAACCGTCTCGCGCAGCAGCTACCTTTCACTTTCGGTTAACTCAACGATGTAGCACTATTTAACATCAGCATCGCCAGGGCCGGCATCAGCCGCTTCAGGTTCCTGCTTACCCGGCTCGCCTGGTTCAGCACCGTTTGCCTTGTCTTCAGCCGTTTGCTCCGGCGGTTTGGCAAGATAGTCCGCACCTGCATCAGGAGCAATGCTTTGAGTGACTGCAAGTTTTCGCTGCTTGCCGGATTCGGCTGCCTGTTCTTCAGCAGCCCACCGAACCCTTCGCAAACTCAAGCCGATTTTCCTCGCCTCGGTGTCAACCTTTAGAATCTTAACTTCAATTTCGTCACCTACTTTGACAACATCCTGAGGCTTGTCAATCTTGTGGTCTGCAAGCTCGGAGATATGCAACAGTCCCTCCAAATCCGGTTCGAGCTGGACAAACGCGCCAAAATTAGTGAGTTTTACGACCTTGCCTTTAATAATGTGTCCCGGGATATATTTTTCCGGGATGGCTCGAATCCACGGGTCCTCGTTCATCTGCCTTATCCCGAGCGAAATCCTTCGTTTCTCTTCGTTGACTTCCAGAACGATGCATTTTACTTCCTGGCCTTTCTGAAGCGCCTCATTCGGATGGCTATATTTCCTTGTCCAGCTTAAATCCGAAATATGTACCATCCCATCGATGCCCGGCTCTATCTCCACAAAAGCGCCAAAGTTGGTTACACTCCGCACCCTGGCGGTAACAATCGTTCCTATGGGGTATTTCTTGGAAGCTATTGTCCAGGGATTTGTCTCGGTTTGTTTGAGCCCCAGCGAGATTTCCTGTTTTTCCTTATTGACATTCAGCACAACTACTTCTATTCCGTCTCCTAAGTTGACTAACTCGCCCGGATGTGCAAGGCGCTTGGTCCAGCTCATCTCGCTGATATGCACCAGCCCCTCAATTCCATCTTCGAGGCGGACAAACACGCCGTAGTTCATCACATTCACGACCTTGCCTTTCACCCTCGCACCTACGGGATAACGCTGCTCGACATTTTGCCAGGGGCTGGGGGTCTTCTGTTTCAACCCCAGCGAAATCTTCTCGTTTGCCTTATCAACGCCAATAACGGAACATTCGATTTCCTGGTCAAGCCCAACAACTTCCGATGGATGTGATATTCTGCCCCAGCTCAAATCAGAGATGTGCAGGAGGCCGTCCAGGCCGCCGAGGTCCACAAACACGCCGAAGTCAGCAATATTTTTCACGATGCCTTTGCGTAATTGGCCGACCTCAATTTCCGCCAGGATTTTTTCTTTACTGCTCTGGCGTTCTTCTTCGATGAGTTTTCGTCTGGATACGACGATGTTTCGGCCCTCGACATCGATTTTGAGAATCTTGGACTCTATCTCCTTGCCGATGAATCTGCTGATGTCCCCCGGTTTTCTGATATCGACCTGCGAGGCCGGCAGAAACACAGGCACACCAATATCGACAAGCAGCCCGCCTTTGATTCGCCTTATCACCTTGCCCTTAACTGTGTCTCCCTCCTTTTTAGTATTGATAATCGTTTCCCATCCTCTGATGGTGTCGGCCTTGCGTTTGCTTAACAGGATAAGTCCGCTTTCAGAGTCAGTATCTTCAAGAAGAACATCGATTTCTTTGCCCGGCTCTATCTGGTCAGGGCTGTCAAATTCACCGGCATCGACGACTCCTTCACTTTTCAGCCCGACCTCCACTATGACGTCATTACCTATCTGGGATACGATTGTCCCTTTGAGGATAGTGCCCGGCAGACGGGAATCTACTTTTTTTTGCAGAACTTTTTCCAGAAATTCGTTATCTTCCTCGCCGAACATCTCGCTGACCTGCCGGTCAAGATTTTCTTTTGACAAACCTAACTTGTTAACTAAATTTCTATCAACCATAAAACAGAACCAAATTTCCCTGTGGAGTCTTTATTTTTGGCCTACCATCGCCCCACATTTACGCTGGTAAGCTCCTGTGCGGTGTCGCACAGGCACAAACTTTCCGGTTAATAATAAAAACACATTCGCCCACGCAGCAAATGCGAATCACACCGCTTAACATTATGCCAGAGGCCTTATTATCTGACGAAGTCTTCTAAGTTCTTTACGAATTCGGCTATTATCCGGTCGGGCGTCGATGCCCCTGCTGTAACACCCGCTGTATTTTTACCTAAAACTTTCCTTATATCAAGTTCTTTCCAATTTTGCAAGTAAAAGGTTTGATTATTGTATTTTTTGCAAAGCTCCGCCAATCTCCGCGTATTGGCACTATCCAGGCCGCCAAGCACAAACATTATATCCACCTGCTTGCACAATTGGACAGCCGATTCCTGCCTTTTTATTGCTTCCTGACACAAAGTATTGATTACCTTCAATTCGCTAAAGCTTCGCCGACCTATAGCGCCGAGCATTTTGCCGAAATACTCCGGACTCTGGGTTGTCTGACAGACAATACCCAATTTGGCGTTTTTGGGCAGCTTACCCAGGTCCGACTTATCAGCAACGACAACAACATCCCTGGCGCAGCCTACAACCGCCTGGACCTCAGGATGATTTTCTTCGCCGATGATTACCACTTTGTAACCATCCCTTTCGAGCTGGGCCGCTATCCGCTGCACCCTTTTAACCAATACACAAGTGGCATCGACAACATTCAGTTTTTTGGCTTTGAGCTTTCTTAGTTGCTCGGGGCCGGCACCATGAGAACGAATGATAACTGTCCCTGATGGGATTTCCTCAATCTTCTCAACAGTTTTCAGCCCCGCTTTTGCCAGCCGTTCCACCTCGTCCCTGTTATGGATAATCGGCCCAAGACTATAAACATTTTTCTCCTGCGTCAGTATCTTTTCAGCTATACTGATGGCGTTCCTGACACCGTGACAGAATCCACACTTTTCCGCAACCAGAACCTTCATAGATTCATCCTTCGGAGACCTTCGGAGAATGGAGAATCATCAACAGCTCATTGTTCGTTGTTCGTAGTTCATCGATGAACGATGAACTATGAACTCATAACGCCTTTTAGATAAGTTGTGTCTTGCCGGGCACAGCAACAGGCGGCATCGGTAAATCGCCGAATTCGTACTTCGGCGGCCTTAAGTCAAGTTTTGATGCGTTCATCACCCAATCCCACTTCAGCGCTCTGCCTGTATATGCGCTCATCCTGCCCATAATAGCCGACATTGTGCTCTGAGCCACGTTGCGCCCCTCATTCAGGGGTTTGCCCTCACGGATACTGTTGATAAGGTCGGCGTGCTCCTGCACATACGGATTGGGGTTCGGACCATCATATTTGTATGCTTTGGGTCCCTCAATATAACCTATGGAACTGTCCGTGTATGATGAACCTTTTGTCCCTACGAGCCGTTCAGATACACTATCGGTGCACCCCGTTATCTGCCGGCACATACTCAAAACCCGCACGCCTTTGGGGTACTCAAATTCAACGGCGAAATGGTCATATATGTTGCCGAGCGTGCGCACCTGGCGGCCCCCCATCCCCATACACTGAACCGGATGCGACCCAATGGCCCAGCTAATAACGTCCAAGTTATGCACATGCTGCTCGACTATATGGTCGCCCGAAAGCCAGGTGAACCACGGCCAGTTGCGGCATTGCCACTCCATACTCGACATCCCTGACTGCTGCTCATACCACTTCCAGTAGCCGAGCATATCACCTCCATTCCAGTAACACTGTGCCGCAACAATCTCGCCGATATCACCATTTTGAATTCGCTTCATAATCTCCACGTAGTGTGCCTGATGTCTGCGCTGTGTGCCGGCCACAATCGCCAGTTTCTTTTGCTCTGCTAACTCTGATGAAGCTATCAAAGAACGAATCCCGCCGGGTCCACCCCTGCCGGTTTTTCCATAAACACATGTTTGTCTGCTTCGATAGCTGCTTTAAGATGTATAGGCCGAAAATGCGGCGGATCCGCCAGTATTACCATATCTACACCGGAGGCAATTACCTTCTGGTATGCACCAAATCCCACAAAACACGTGTCACCGGTAACCTTTATGTTATCTGCGAAATCCTTTTTGAGCTCCTCCAGGGATTTGTCCATCCGGTCCTTAAAAAGGTCACCCATCGCAACAAGCTCAACGCCTTTTGCTGCGTTGATACAGTCTTTCACCGCGTCCCTGCCCCGTCCACCGCAGCCGATGAGGCCGACTCGCAGCTTGTCCGAGCCGGCTGCAAACATTCGCTCTGTTCCTACCGCGAAAGCTGCCGCTACCGCCGCCGACGTCTTTACAAAATCCCTGCGCGTTAATTTGTATTTCTCCCCGTCAGTTTTATCTTTCATAAATTCGTCCTTTCGATTAGTTTATTCACCTGGAAGGTTTCTGTCAGAATTGTCCCGAGCGGGGACCATCATCAACAAAATCTTTTCAATGTTATAAACTACTGATTTCCTGGTGTACAAAGTTACTTGCAATCAGCAAAGCAGTCAAGCCTGATTTTGCCGATGGGTGGGATGGGGGTGCACGTCAAGTTAGTATCTATGACAAAGACCTGTCCATCAAGTTATTTACGTTATTTTTTGTGTTTTTTCATGCTATAATATCTATCGCCACCGGGAATAGAACTCCGCTGGGAAGCGACATGAGCACGGCGGCAAGCCATACGGCATCAGTGGGCTTGCTTGGCGTAAGCCATCTTGACGATTATGTTTTTCATTAAAATCGGCAAAGAGGCCTATTTTTTTACACCTCAACCACAGAATTTGGAACAGTTATGAATGTTTACGCAGCAATCTGGCGATTTCGGTGCGGCCTATAAGCCAAGGACGGCCACCTATACTATTCATACCGCCATTACAGTATAATCAATTGCATATGGAAACTATACATGAGCCATTCAATAACAGGCAAGGCAGAATTTTTCGGGGGACAGGTTATAGACTGGTCCTGTTTTTGTTATCGTTACCATCAAGCGAAAAGGAGGAATCGTCATGAAGGTAAATGTACTTGTTGGGTCTGTTCTGGCAGTGGTGGTTGGCGGGTGTTCGTGGGTATTTACGCAGCAGGTGGTTCGAGAAGAACCGGCTGCCAAGATGCTACGGGTCCGGCAGACGGAAGATTTCGTCATAAACGGCAGGGGCGACGCGTCTGCTTGGACGAAGGCCACTTGGGAGTCCCTTCACTTGCGCACCGCCGACGGTCATCAATATCAGACTCGCATCAAGATGCTCTACTCCAAGAACGGACTGTATGTGCTGATGGAGGCCGAGGATAGCACTATTACCGCCACGATGAACGAGGACTTTCTCGACCTGTGGAACGAAGACGTGTTTGAGATCTTCATCTGGCCAGACGAGCGGTACCCGGTCTATTTCGAATACGAGATTTCGCCGCTGGGTTTTGAACTGCCGATTCTCATTCCCAACTTTGGCGGTGAATTCCTGGGCTGGCGGCCCTGGCACTACGAGGGGAAACGAAAAATACAGAAGGCAACCACGGTTGTTGGTGGTTTTAAGCGGTCAGGTGCCAGCGTGACGGGCTGGAAAGCTGAGGTGTTTGTTCCGTACGATTTGCTCAAACCCCTGCAAAACATTCCCCCGAAGTCTCAAACGCGGTGGCGAGCTAATTTCTACCGAATGGATTACGATGACGGCAGGAAGACAAGTTGGGATTGGGCCAGAGTCGGAGCCAGTTTTCACGAATTTGAGAGGTTCGGCACAATTATTTTCGAATAGAACCTGGATTACGATAGGCGCAGGCTACCGTGCCGCCGACATTTTTGGTGGTTGAGCCGGAATTGCAGAAATCTAACCTGCTCAATACGAAAGGTGGTCTGATAGGTCGAGAGTTAGAAAAAAACCGACAAGGACAGCCCTAAAAAAATTACCCACAATTTTTGGGACAGTTACACCCTCTCCGTTAACTTTTCGGGGGCGCCTATGGGTAATTAAAGCGTGCAAGTACACTTTTCGGGAATATATTACTCGTGCCTGAGCGCGACTATTGGGTCCACTTTGGCAGCACGAACGGCAGGATATACTCCGAAAGCAATGCCGATGCCCGCACTTATAAACAAGGGCAGCACAATGCTTTCCAGTGTAATGACCGTAGGCATTTTCGAAAAATAGGTTATTACTAATGGTATAAGAACGCCAATACCGAGCCCGATAAGACCGCCAATTGTGGAAAGCACGACGGTTTCGATTATGAACTGGCTTATAATCTGTCTTCTCTTGGCGCCAATGGCGCGGCGAATTCCTATTTCACGAGTGCGTTCGGTCACGGAAGCCAGCATGATATTCATGATTCCTATTCCTCCCACGAGCAGGCTGATACCTGCGATAGAACCGAGGACAACGTTGAAAGTCCGCTTGGTGGCCTCGGCCTGCTTCAGCAATGCCAGAGGGACGCTCACTATGTAGTCTTTCTTTTTGTGAAACCGTTCGAGCATTCTTTCGATGCCGGCCGCGGTTGGCTCAACGTGTTCCGTCTCATCCGTCTGGACAATGATCTGGTGCAGCTCCACCTTTTCGCGTTCAAACGAACCCGAAGTCACTTTGGTAAATATATCGCCGAAGTATCTGCTTGCCACCTCGAGGGGAATGTACACATCGATTTCCTGGTCGGGAATCTGAATATTTCCGGCCTGTCCGCTTTCGCTCTTGACGATGCCGATGATTTCAAACTCGTCGCCCCCGATGCTGATGGTCTGGCCTATAACGCCCTCGGTGGCCAGGATTTTTCGAGCGCCGAATTCGGTCAGCACCGCCACGGGGGCCCGTTTTTCCTGGTCTAATCGCAGAATAACGCGTCCGGCGATAATGTCCCGTGGCACAAGGTCGAACCATTCGGGCGTCGTCCCCACCACTCGCAGTTCCATCGCCCTTTCGCCCAGACGTGAGTCCTTGCGCATCAGCTTCACCGGCGCGGTTTGCTTGATGTTGCTGAAGCTCTCCGCCACCCGGCGGTGGTCTTCATAAGTCAACCCGTAAATGCTCATGTGAGAATGGGTGGTGCTGGTCTGTTCCTCTTCTGCGCTCTTGACCGATGAGATGATGATGTTGGTGCTGCCGAGTTTTCGTATCTGCGAAAGCGCCTCTTTGCTGGCGCCTTCACCGACCGAAAGCATCGCCACGACGCTGCCGACGCCGAAGACGACGCCCAGCATCGTCAGGGACGAGCGCAGCTTGTGGAGCAGGATGCTCTCAATGCCCAGCAGTATGTTTCTTACTATCCTTGTTTGTCGCATGAGCGGCTCTTTCAATTCTATCAATATTGCCGTCAATCATGTGCAGCCGGCTGCGGGCGTGGGCGGCGACATCCGGCTCGTGCGTCACCATAACGATGGTCTTGCCCTGCTCGTTCAATTTGCTCAGGACCGCCATGATTTGCTCGCCGGTGGCTGAATCGAGATTGCCCGTCGGCTCATCCGCAAAGATTATCTGCGGGTCGTTGGCCAGGGCGCGGGCAATGGCGACCCTTTGCATTTGTCCGCCGGAAAGCTCTGCGGGCCGATGATGCAATCTGTCTCCAAGTCCCACTTCCTCCGCAAGCTCTTTCGCTCGCTGGGAGCTGCGGGCCGCGTCCCAGCCCAAATAGTAGAGCGGCAGCTCGATGTTGCGCTGCACCGTCAACTGGGGAATCAGGTTAAAGCTTTGAAATATGAACCCCAGGTACTTAAGCCGCAGCTCGCTGAGCGAATCATCGCCAAGCTGACTGACATCCTTGCCCTCAAGATAGTAGGAGCCCGAAGTCAGACGGTCGAGACATCCGAGGATATTCATCATCGTGCTCTTGCCTGAACCGCTGGGCCCCATAATCGCCCAGAAATCGCCCTTCTCGAACGCCACGGTTATGCCGGCGAGCGCTCTGACCTGCTCTGTCCCCATTTGATAGACCTTGCACGCGTTCTCGAGTCTGACGATTTCCTGATGGTTGCCTCCCCCCTTTCTGTCTTCGACAGAAGACAAGGGGGGCGGACCAATTCCGGCGGATTCACCCATCTATTGACCCCCTTCCGGTTGCTGCTGCCTTGGGCTTCCCTGCTGTCGGCGGCCCCCCGTGCCCCCTCCCTGAGAGCGCTGCTGCCGCATCTTCTCACGCTCCTCCGGGGACATATTTTGGAATCGCTGCTTCATTTTTTCCATTTCCTTTTGCCGCTCTTCGGGGGACATGTTCTCGAGTCGCTGGCGCATTTGCTCCATTTGTTGGGGTGTGGGGCTCTGGGAGCCTTCTTTACCTGCTTGTTCCTGTCCGGCATCAGTGCGTCCAGGCTGCCCTTGTCCTTCCTGTTGTGGACCTGCGACATTATCGGAGGGCCCGCCGGCCTCGGTTCCGTTGGCCGCTTTGAGTCTCTCATTTATCCTCTGCATCATGGTATCATTGGAATCGGGCGACACGGTCCCGGGCATCTGTGACCCGGGCTCAACGGTCGCGGCTTTCAGCGGAGGCGTCAACAGGACGACTTCTCCCTCGTTGAGCCCGCTGGTGATTTTGACCATACTGTTATTATCCATGCCGATCTCAACCTTTCGCTCCTCGAGATTGCCGTCCTTGACGACATAGACGGTAGGTTTCCCCCCAACTCGCAAGACCGCCTGAACGGGGATGTATACGACATCCTGGTATTGTTCGACGATGATCTCCGCCTTGCAGCTCATGCCGTTTCGCAGCGATGGGTCCTCACCCTCCAGATAGATGTCCGTCTTGTAAACCTTCAGATCGGGGTTCATCCACATGCTCTGAGGGTCGGGCAACGGAGCGATGCGGCTGACCATGCCGACGAACTTCTTACCCGGCAGTGCGTCAACGGTGACGATGGCCGGCAGCCCCGGCCGAACCTTTTGAAGGCTTGCCTCGTGCACATCCACCTCCGCCACCGTCGACGTGGACTTTGGAAGGTATATCAGCTCCTGCCGTTCAAAGACTTCGACACCTTCAGCCAACGGACGGCGGTCGTCGCGAAAGCCGCCGCCTCGGCTACTGGTTGCATAGACCACCATTCCATCTATCGGGGCAATCAACTGGGCTTTGCCGATCTGACTCTTGAGCTTATCCAGTTTGACCGTCTGGCGATCGAACTCCTGCTTTTTCGCGTTCAGGTCCGCCTCCGCCTGGACCACATTGGCTCTGGCCTTCGCCTGCGCGCGTTCCAAAGCCATCTGGGCCTGTTTGACGTTGCTGTCGAGCAAAGCAAGCTGTCGTTTGTGGGTGAAATTCTCCAGCAGTTCGAGGTCGTTACGGGACACTTCGAGCTTCACATTTGAACGTGTTACCGCCAGTTGGTCGGCCTGCAGCTCTGTTTGTGAGATGTACTTTTCCTTAAACAGTTGGTCGGACCACTTCAACGTCTCATCGGCTCGAGTTTTTTCCTCATTGGCTATTGTGATGGCGTTCTGCGCCGTAACCAGTTCGTTTCGATACTGTCCGTTGGGGTCGATATACTTCTTCAAATCTAATTGGGCAAAATCAAGGGTAAGAGTGGCAACGTCAATGTCACTCTGTGCCTGATTCTTGATAATCTCCAGGGTCTCTTTGGCGTTGATGTACGCGGCCTCGGCATTCTGCACCTTAATTTCTTGGTCGATTCGGCTGTCCTCCAGGGTGCTGGCGTCCAGCTTAACCAGGAGGTCTCCTTTTTTGACACGAGTGCCCTCAGCAACGAGCGAGATGATAGACGTCCTTCCCTCAACTTCGTTCCTGATGACCTCCTGTTCTCTGGCTTTTATGGCGCCTCTCTCCAGAACGCTGATGGTCAGAGGCCCCCGTTTGGCTGCAAACGTGGCCAGGTTGCTCGTGGGGTCTTCACTGCCTCGGACTGCCTTGAGCCAGACTATAATTAAGCCGATTGCCACGATGATGACGATGGCGCCGATCACCTTGAAAGATTTGCGTCCGGCGCCGCTACCGGTTTTGTTGGTGTTGTTGACTGCCATGATTGATTTCCTCTGGCGAAAATTCCTGCCATAAACCTTGTTCGTTCACTTTGAGCACGTCTATGTCCCGCTGCAACTCCAGCTCCGCTATACGGTAATTTACGACCGCCTGGGTCAAAGAGTTCTGCGCCGACAGCAGCGAGTCCTGGGCATCCAGCAAATCCCGTATCTGTATTCTTCCCGCCTCAAGGAAAAGATTACTGCTTCGGACGCGTTTCTCTGCAACCACGACCGCCTGGGCCTGAATCTTAAGACTCTCCCGAGACTCCAGCAGCGTCCGTAATTCATTACGGATGGACAACTTGATTTGGTCTTCAAGTGTTTGGACAGTTCTCGTGGCCCGCTCGAGGTCTATCAGGCTGTTGCGGTAGTCGTTCCGCTCTTTGGTCCTCTCGATAGGCAAATCCAATGAGAGCAGGGCTGCGTATCGCCCCCCCTCAAAGTGCAGGCTGCCGTCGTCATCGTTATCCGAAAAGTTGGCCGACCCTCCCAGCGTCAATCCCGCCCTCAGGGCATCGGCCTTGACCACAACCTGCCTCTGGGCATCATAGACCCCGCCTAATGCCACATGTAAATCTAAACGGTTTTCCAGAGCCAGCTTCACCGCCACTGGCTCGTTCATTTCCAGCGGTCCGGCGTCCTCATAGCTCGCCGGCACCAGCTCTACAGGAGCGTCTGCGGGAGGGGCTGTCTCGAGCGTTCCGGCCCGCAATGCCTGCGTGATCTCTTCAACGAGCTTTGCTGCGCGGACCCGCAACTGCCTGAGGTCATTCGGGTCCAGCTCGATATGAGCATCCGGAGGCAGTCCGATGGAACTCTTGAACGAATCGAGACGGCTCTTTAGTTGCTGCTGGACGGATATCCAGCTATTACGAGCCCGCAACTCGCTTTGGACCGCCTGGTCCACCTGTACCTCGGATAGCCGGCCCGCATCGGCTCTCCGGCGTGACCAGCGGGCCGATGCAATCGCACTGCGGTATTTCTCCTGCGCATTTGTCACCTGGTCCATCTGCTGCAGAACTGAGAAGTAATCCCGGGCGATGCTAACGGCAAACGTGTGCTTGAAGCGTTCGAAGTTCCATATCTGATAAACCACGTTCCGCTCGGCCTGGGTCAGGGGCTCGATCACAATATGCTGGCCGGCGCCTCTCAACAAGGGTATCGAGACAGACGTATCAACCGACAGCCCAAGCGAAGATGCCCCACCCTGCGTCAACAAATTCGCCAGGTTTATCGCCAATGCCGAGCTGATGTCTATTCCGTTCTCCAGTGTCCGAATCACGCCTGCTGTCCCGCTGGTGCCCAGATTGGTGACCGTCTCATCCCCGGTGGTATCTGCGCTGAGGTTGCTTTGCACCTGAGCATTGAAGATGTTTCGGAAGGTGTTGCGCGTCAAATCGAGAGATAAGGCCTTTTGGAAGACAGTTTCTTTCTGGGATTGATATTCGGAGCTGTTGCGAGCCCCAACTTGCAGGGTATCTATCAAGGACAGCTTGACCGGCTTGTTCGGCTCTACGGTAATGTTCACGTCCGCTGAAGATACCTCACGAGGATAGCCGCTCTCCGGCCAGTACTTGATAGGCCGCAGTTTATCGGTGCCCAAAGATGCGTCACCCGAGTAAGGCAAGCTCTGCCCGACGAGAAGCCGCCGACGAAGGATATCGCTGGGGCGCTCAATGCCGAACTCTTCCGTATGGCCCAGCGCTTGTTTCTGTTTTTCCTGGATTATGTCCGTCGCAATCTTATCTGCTTTCGAGCGGTAGTCTGAAGGAGTACACCCCGTTTGAAAACACAGCCCAATGATTAGCGCGTAAACTATGTTCGGCTTTACTCTCCACGCCGTCGTTTTGTTAGGAGCATTTTTCAAATATAACCCATTTCGCATGATGACTTGTTTTCAGATACCATATCCTGCGATTCAAGCACGAATCCACCTGGTTCACGAACATAGTGACAGAAGCGCCTGGTCTAAGGTTTTTCCCTCAGCCAGGCGCATTCTGACCTCTTCAGCGGTCTGCTCATCAAGCAGGCCTTTTTCAAGCATCCGACATCAGTTATTGTAGCTGTATCACTTTAACCACGGTTGATGTTGCTTGTTGCTGTTTAGTCAAGCAATCCCATCAATACCAATTGGGCTTCCTGGCGAGCGGTCAGCCCTTTACGGAGGTCCTGTTGTGCCTTGGCCAATTCCTGTTTGGCCTTCTCTCGGACCTCGCGCAGGGCCGTCAGCTTCGCTTTGATTTCTTCTGATTTTGCTTCTTTGTTTTCCAGAACCTTTCGAAGCTCCTCAGTAACCTTGCCAACTGGAGTCAGAGGAGTCTCAAGGCCTTGCGCGCCGGGGCGTCTGGATGACATTCCCATACCACCAAACATTCCCATTCCGCCGGTCTGACGCGATAGAGTCAGCACCTTCGTAACTTTCGGTTCAAGAGCTGTCCATTCTTGATCGGTGGGTTGAAGTGATTCTTTAATTCTTGCCATCTGGCGCTCGTTCATCATCTTTAGCATCTGCTCGGGGTCTCTCGGGGCATTAGGCTCGCCTCTTGCCCGCATACGCTCTCCAGTTCCAGGTCGCCCTCCAGGTGCTTGTTGTGCCTGTGATAACGACAGGTCTATCAACACCACACCTACAAAACATACAACTGCGAGCCCAAAAAACAATTTTCGTCCACACATACTAATCTCCTTTCCTTGAAATGGTGTTAAAATATTAAGGCTCTCAACAAACAGCCTTCCCTGTTTAATAAGACGCATTCAGGACGTTTTTTATTGCATAGCTGTATAATAAATAGCCCAAACCGACCGTTTTAAAATCCAAATTTATAATATTTTACGTCCATTATACAATAAGGTTCTATTTTTGTATGTCCTTTATATCAAGAAACTTAGGCAAATTCTTACCACCAGTTATCTGGAAAACCAGTCAGTTTTAGTCGGTCCCTGCTGTTTTCGGATTATCCCTGCCGAGAACTGTTCCAACAACCATCCATAATGCCAGGGTCATGGTTCCACGCATTCCAGTCTTCACGGGGTCGAGCCTTTCATTGGTTATGGTTGTTGAATAGCAATCCTTTTCACCGCCTGCAAACAGACGGGTCCTATCAGACCGGAGTCTTGAAGCGGCCAATCCGAAGCGTCAAGCGATTTGTAACTCCGGTTCACGACATTGATATCGTAGAAGTATTTCCAATTGACTTTGCGGCGGTCCAGGTCAGCGATACGATTGGCAGCCAGGTTAGTGACTTCCACTTCGAGGGTGTTTTTGCCGGGAAGGAGAAACCTGCCGACGGGCATCTGAAAGGGTTGGCACCAAAGCGAGCCGACGGCACGGCTGTTCAGCCTGACGCGGGCGCTCTCGCAAACCCGGCCCAAATCGAGCAGCCAGTCCTCGGCGTCACCCGCCGGACGGTCAAACTCGATGGTGTAACGCGCGGTGCCGGCAAAGCGTTTGGCTTCGGCATCGCCCAGCGTCGTCCACGATGCCAGCTCCCGCATCTCGAAACCCGCCGGCAATTCAGGGCCGCCTTCGATGAACTGCACCTTCCAGGTGCCGGCAATGTTTTGCGGCGTGTCGGCAGGATGGAAATACTGCCACGCCGGGCCGCCCACAGTCTTTTCGGCGAATGTCCTCAATATGCAGGACTCACCCGGCTGCAATTGCAGATAAACCTGCATGGAGCCATCCTCGCTCTGACGCAGTGCCGCCACGCCGACACAGCTTTCAAACCGAGGGTCCAGAATAACTGCCGACCTGGCGGGCGAACCGAGTATTACCCAATTGTCCACGGGACGCTCGCTGCGGTTGACCAGGAAGTAGCAGCATCCCTGCGGATGGGTCCTACGGACAAACCGAATTCCGACGTCCACACTCATCTCGCGGGACACACCGGCCTCGCGCAGCATTGCTTCCAGGTTACTTCCCATCAGAAGCTTGCCGTTGCCCAGAGCGGCTCGCCGGACCTCCGTGTTTGTGCCGTTCGCCAGGTTGTTCGCTCGGAGCATTTCCCGAAACTCGGCGCGGCGTTTTTCCAAATTACCCAGGCCGGGCACGTCGGCAGGCAGGGATTCCTGCACAAGAATGGTTGCGCCTTCGCGAGCAAGTTGAATCAGCTTCCGCAGTGTTGTCTCAGGCATAAAGTGGCATTTAGGCACGAGCACCGCTCGATAGGCATTTCCGCCCAGCACTACCCGGCTGTTTGCACAGTTGGCCTCCGCCACAAACCGGTCGGATAGATAATCGAAGCTGTAGCCACGTTCCCATAGTGTCATAGCGGCTGTATAAAACGACGACTGAGCCCACTTTTCTTCCAGATTGTGTGCTGTGAGCTGGACCAGGAGGTCCCCCGATGAGTGCCAGAGGTCATACACCGGAAAATACAGAAGAACATCGTTGGCTGGCGTGCCCGATTGAAGAACGGACTGACAGCGAGTCACATAGGCGTTGAACTCCGGCAAATCATGCCAGAGACCGCCTTGCGGGCCAAAATTCACGGCGGCATAAAACTGCCAGCCGGGCCAGGGCGCATCCGCCGGTGAATATGGAATACCATGGAAGAAAATATGGTTGACACCGGAGATAAACAAAAAGTCAGCCGCCTGTTTGACCTGGGACAGCGACACCTGGAAATGCTCGCCCAGCCAGGTGAAAGACTCGGAGGAAGCCAGCTTGCGGCCGGTAACGTGTGCAGCCGAGGACGAGAATTTCATCAGAGGAATCTTCTTTTCATCCACGGCGCCGAAAATCTCGGTTTCTGGAATGTCCGCCGCCGCATAAATATCCAGCAGAAGATTACCTGGTGCGCCGTGAGCCTGGTTACGCGAAATGCTGCCGTGCGTATGACACCATTGAGTCCATCGCTGGATGTAGGCCAGGTGGAGGTCGGAAATCGTCTCGCGATAATCGCCTTTGACCCTCGCCACTGTTTCCTCAGGACCGTCGCCGAACAGCGCCGGCAATTGCGTTCGCAAGCCGTAACCGCGGCGCGATTCAAACTCGCGGAATAAATCGCCCGTCCATGATGCCCCGTAGTATTCATAGGAATCGTGGAAGTGAGAGCGCGGCATTTTGCCGCGATAGCCGGCAAAGGCCTTGTCGAAGTCCGCCAGATACTTGTCGAGGGCCGCGACCGAATACGGGTCGAGCACGCTGCCTTCGCCGCCCGGCGCAGCGCGTTTGACTTTCTGGATTGGGCCACTCTGCGACACAGCGTAAAGCAGCCACTGACCGGGCGGAGCAGCCCAATCGGGACGACCGTTGTCCACCTTTGCTGTGAGGTCAATTTGCTCACCCTTATCCAAGACAGCCATCAGACATTGCAATCGCCCTTCGGGAAGCCGGGATTTCAAGGATTCGCCGCCTGCAAGGTCGTAGCGTTTCAGGATAACCTTGGATGAGGCTTCATCCAGCGACACGCGCGGTCCGCCGAACGGCCAGCCGGTGCCGGTGGTCAGGTCCACACCCAGGTCCAGGCGTTTGGCTTCCGTGGTGGGTGGGCCAGCATCTCCACCCATCTCAGCGACAGGAAATCAATGAAGCGGTCCTCATATCCCTTCACGCCGTAGATAGGGCAGATCTCGACGCCGCCCAGTCCGGCCTTTTGATACTGTGTCAGTAGCCGCGTCAGATTGGGTTCATTTACCGCACTGCCCAGCCACCACCATCGTGTCCAGGGACGACACTCTCGCGTCGCGGCGCCCAGATTAGTTCGCTCGATAGGCGTTCTTGAGGCTGCACCGGGGCCGTAGGAACGGCACAGGAGAGCAACCATAGTATTGAGACGGCAGCAACCAGCCCAAGGGTTGTTTTCATTTTCGCAGCCGCAGCGGCGTGCCCCGTTAGAAATTTTATCTTTTCTGTCGCTACTATTACTCATTAGAGAACTTCTAACGGGGCCTGCCCAGCAGGCCATAATGATTGAACATGACAGGGACGCTGCTTTTAGAATTTTCATTACTCTCATCTGTAATTGGCTCCAATGCTGTTCCATGGCCGGTTTGGCTAACGAACCGAGGTGACAAGGAACAGCGTTTACCCCGTTAGAGAATTCTCTAACGGGGTTTACTCAACTCGCTATCCAAGAGGTAACGCGTGCCGGACGTTGTCGGAAAATCCACGACCTTATCGCCGTATCGCACCTTGCACTGGTTGCCCAGCAGCGAGCGGAGGCCGGCGCTGACCAGCCTGCCGTCTTTCCACGCGATGTCCACCTCGAAGCCCCCTCGGGCGTGCAGGCCCTTGACGCTGCCGGTCGGCCAGGCCTTTGGCAGCGCGGGCAGCAGCTCAATCTCGCCGGCGTGGCTTTGAAGGAGCATTTCGGCGATGCCTGAAGTGCCGCCGAAGTTGCCGTCTATCTGGAAGGGCGGACACGCATCGAACATATTCGGGTAGGCGCGCTCGGGACGCAGCAGCATGCAGAGAATTTTGTAGGCGTGCTCTGCATCCTGCAGACGCGCCCAGAGATTTAGCCGCCAGCCGATTCCCCAGCCCGTGGCTTCATCGCCGCGAATCTCCAGCGATTTGCACGCGGCGGCGGCGAACTCCGGAGTGCCTCGCAGGTTAATCTGGTCGCTGGGGAACAGCCCATAGAGATGCGAGATGTGGCGGTGATGAAGGTCACGGGCCTGCATGTCCCAGTCTTCGAGCCATTCCTGGAGCTGGCCGGCCTTGCCGATTTGATTCGGCGCAAGCCGGGCGCGAGTAGCGGCGAGTTGCTTACGTAAGTCCTCATCCACGCCGAGGATTTCCGCCGCGCGGATGCAGTTGGTGAACAGGTCTCGCAGAATCTGCATGTCCATCGTCGGTCCGGCGCAAATGCTGACGCCCCCTGGGTGTCCATTCTCCGGCGACAGCGACGGGCAGGTGACGAGCCATTTGTGTTTGGGTTCCTCCACCAGTGTGTCGAGGAAGAACTGGGCCGCGCCTTTCATAGCCGGATAAGCCCTTGCCAGGAACTCCCTGTCGCCACCAAACTCGTAATGGTCCCAAAGATGCTTACACAGCCACGCTCCGCCTGTCGGCCAAAAACCCCACGCCGGCCCGTCAATCGGCGCTGAGGCACGCCAGAGGTCGGTGTTGTGATGACAGACCCAGCCGCGCGCGCCCCATTGCACTTTGGCCGTGCGCGCGCCGGTCTCGGTGAGGTCCATCACCATAGCAATAAGCGGCTCGACGCACTCGGCAAGATTGGCCGGCTCGGCGGGCCAGTAGTTCATCTCGGTGTTGATGTTGATGGTATATTTGCTGCCCCACGGGGGGTTTATGCTCTCATTCCAGAGGCCCTGCAGATTTGCCGGCTGGCAGCCGGGACGCGAACTGGAAATGAGCAGGTAGCGGCCGAACTGAAAATAAAGCGCCGCAAGCTGCGGGTCGCTGGCTGTCGCAAAATTCTTGATGCGCTCGTCGGTGGGGCGATTGGCCGCCTCTGTGACCCCGAGATCCAACTCAACCCGTCTGAACAGCCGCTGATGCTCGGCGATGTGGTCCTTGCGCAGGACATCAAAGGACTTCTTGCATGCCGCGGCGATGTGGCCTTTGGCCAACGCCTCCGGGTCGCCGCTGACGTCCTTGAAATTCTTGTAGCTCGTGGCAGCAGCGACCAGCAGAGTCGCAGAGTCCGCTCCGGTCACGGAAATCTGGTTCTGATCCACGGTGGTTTTGCCGCTGGAGGCGAGCACTCGCACACGAGCCTGAAACTTCAGCGCCCCCTTGATGCCTTGCGCCTCGCCGTTGATACCGTGCATCACCAGTGTGTCCGGCGATTCGGTCTCGACCGTGGCTTTCTGTGGGGTTTTCATACCGATGGTGAAAGAAATCTGCCCCGGCTTGTCCGCAGTGAGACGAATGACGATGACCTGGTCCACAGGGCTGGAGAACGCTTCGCGAGTGAACTTCACGTCGCCGGCGGTATAAGCAACGCGAGCGATGGCGGTGTCGAGGTTAAGGTCCCGGCAGTAGTCTGCGACCGTTCCTGTGTCCGGGAACGCAAGAAGCAAATCACCTACCGGCTGATACTGCATTTGCTTTAGCGGCCTGGCCATCATTTTCTCGCCGATGAGCCGGTTGGCTTCTCTATATTTGCCTTCGAATATCAGCCGACGCGCTTCAGGCAGCGCTTCCAATGCCTCGGCGTTGCTTGAGTCATACGGCCCGCCGGCCCAGAGCGTGTCCTCGTTGAGCTGGATGCGCTCTTTGTCGATGCAGCCGAAGACCATCGCGCCGAGGCGGCCGTTGCCGATGGCCAGCGCTTCGACCCACTGCCTGGCCGGCTGGCGATACCAGAGGGTGAGCAGCTCGTGCGGCAGATTGGTCGTCACCGTGGTGTATCGGCCCACAATCTCCGGCCCGATTGCGCTGGCGTTTTCCCCGCCTGACGCGGTCGAAAGCCCAATCGCCAGAATAGTTACGCAAACTACTATAGTGCGATTCACAATTTGCCTACAAAAAATCCCGTCCATCAAACATCGTTTTGCTGCCGCAACAATGTAACCCGATATCTTTGCCGGGTCAACGGGTTTTCGCCTGCCACAGAGATGGGAAAAGAATCCCGACGTTTGAGAGAGCACAAGAGCATTTTTCTCTATTAGACGGGAGTAGCAAGATTAATTCGCCATACCGTGTGGCGAATAAATCCTGTCCATTCTCCGTAGTACTACGAAGGATGAATTATCCTGTCCTAAAATTCGCGTAAATTCGTAAACCCCGAAGTTTTAGCCGGTAAACTTGAATTCTCATGGCAGACGAGGTATTCTATTGAAAATATATGGAAAATCCTGGTTCGGATTAAGCCCGTGAGATAACTTCGCATCTAACGGGCTAAATTACACAAGCAGACTTGGAATATCTTGATATTTCCTGTAGAAAGAAAGGACTGACAAAATGGTTGATTCCGAACGGCGCAAGAAGTGGCACTTGCTGGCGTTGGCCTCTATTCTGAGTGTCTGGACCTTGACGCAGGCAGAACTGCTTGGTGCCGCATCGAAGACAGACACGTTACTACGGCCAATGACGCCTCTCCAACAAGCTCTGGAGGTGGCGAAGCTCGACCGCGAGCGCATCCTCAAGCTGGCCAATGAGGCGCTCGATATGGCGCCGGCTGCCATCACCGACCACGTGGCCAAGATGAGCGAAGGCGGCATTCACGATTTCTATTCCAACGGTGACTACTGGTGGCCAGACCCCAACAAGCCGGACGGCCTGCCCTATATTCAACGCGACGGCCAGTCTAATCCGGACAACTTTTCCCACCACCGGCTCGCCCTGCAACGACTCCGCAATGCCGTGGCCGCACTTGGCGCAGCATAAGCGCTCGACGGACAGGATAAGTATACCCAAAAGGCAGCAGCCCTCCTTAAAGTTTTCTTTCTGGACAAAGAGACCCGAATGAACCCCAGATTACTCTACGCTCAGGCCATTCCGGGTCGTGTCTCCGGGCGCGGGACCGGTATCATTGATACGCTTCACCTGGCCGAGGTCTCACTGGCTATTGCAGCGATTGATAAGTCGCCGGCATTAACAGAGGAGATTCGTGCAGGCCTGAAAAAATGGTTTGCCGATTATGCCGAATGGATGACCACGCACCCTTATGGCATCGAGGAAATGAATGCCAGGAATAATCACAGTGTCGCCTATATGGTTCAGTTCGCGGCCTTTGCCCGACTGACCGATAACAAGCAAATAGTCGAGCTGTGCCGAAAGCACTATAAGGAGATATTTGTGCCTCGCCAGATGGCCCCTGACGGCAGCTTTCCGCTTGAGCTCAAACGGACCAAGCCATACGGCTATTCCATATTCCAGTTGGACAATATGGCAATCCTGTGCCAGTTGCTCTCAACGCCCGATGACAATCTCTGGACGTTCACCCTGGAGGACGGACGCGGCATACGCAAGGCAATGGAGTACCTCTTCCCCTATCTGCAGGACAAGGGCAAGTGGCCTTATCCGCCTGATGTGCAGCATTTCGAAGATTAGCCTGTTCGACAGCCCTGCCTGCTGTTTGCGGGCTATGTCTTTGGTGAGGCGAAGTATCTCGACCTATTCAAAAAACTCGACTCCGACCCGACGGATATGGAGGTCCGGCGAAATATGGCCGTGACTCAGCCGTTGCTGTGGGTAATAGATGTCAAAGACATTCCTTTATCCGGAGTGAAAAGGTAAATCTCATTATTATCTGACGTCAGCAAAAATGACGCAGGTTAGGGGGCTTGGGTTAGTGAAGATTCCCAGGCAGCTTCCTAATGGAAGGGAAACGGCTTTAATTTTCTTGCAATGGCAGTTTTTTTTGTTAGACTTACGCAGTGGAAAGATTAAGGGCAGGTAGCTCAGCCGGTAGAGCAGCGGACTGAAAATCCGTGTGTCGGCGGTTCAATTCCGCCTCTGCCCAGTTCTGTTAGTCCCATTCCAACTGTTGACAATTGCCGACTTTCGCTGTCTAAAATTCCGCTATCAAAAGAGTTATCGCTTTCGCTATTTTCTTTGGAGTCGTCCTGTTCTTTGCCAAGTGCTGCCGACTGGTTATATTCAGAGTAAGCCGTAGGTGTCGATTTTGGTGTCAACTTTTTTGAGCCGTTTTCGGCTGCATCGACCGACATATTATCTGTGCCGGTTGCGGCCTGTTGTTGACTGCTGCGTGAGGATAAATCCGGCAACCTGGCTACTGCCTCGGATTCCTGCCCTGCGAAAATATGCGCGTATCGAGACATAGTGAGATTTATGTCGCTGTGTCTCAAAATTGACTGCACAACTTTAGGATGTATTCTGCTGGCTGCTAACAAGCTGCCGGTCGTATGTCTCAAAGAGTGAAAATCGGCATATCGGCCACTATCGTCAACGTAAGGGATACCGGCCTGGGCTAAATCGGCCTGAAACATCTCTGACGTCCTTTTCGGCATATTGAACGCCTGCACGCTTGGCATTTTGCCTGCTAAAAAGGATTGTAGCTGGGCTGCTGTGTCTGGCCGGAGCGGTAACACATCCTGCCGTCTGTGCTTGCTATAAGCTGCCTGAATCGTTACCGTGCGGTTTTCAAAGTCAAACGATGATACTGTCAGGGTTTGTAGTTCTTTTGCTCTCAAGCCGGTTTCTATTGCTAAACGGTAGAGCAAAGCCCTTTGATACCCATCCATCCCGAATCGCAGCCCAGAGGATTGCGTAGCTTCTAAAAGACGCCTTATATCGTCCGGCTCAAGCGCACGCCGGTCGTGTCGTCTATCGGTTTGCACATTCAAACCTTTAAGGTGCTCAATAGGCGATTCGCTGGCACGCCTATCCTGAACCATCCAGCGACAGAATTGCTTGACTGCTTTTAGATAGTAATTGAACGTCTGGGCGCTTATGCCTTTATCACCGCTGCGTAAGCCCGCAAGGTATCTGGGGATTTTGCTTGGCTGTATATCTGCCCAGGTAACGCAACCGCAACCATCGAGAATCCGTCTTATTTGATGTGCAGTAAGGTTAGCGTGCTTTTCCGTATTGCCTCTTGCCAGCAACGACTGGCGAAAGTCCTCAAGGTGCTCTACTAACGGCCTTTTCCGGTGTTCTTTGTAGCGGTCAATAACTCCTGACCCTGCCAATTCCGCTTCTTTCTCAAGTTTGGCTGCAAGCTGCTGACTGGCTATTTTATCCTTAAACGCCCTAACTCTCCGCTCGATACCGTCTGCATCCCGATATTTGATATACCAGCGCAGGGACTGCTTCTTTACTCTCTTGCCGTCAACAACCTTTGTGTATTTTCGCTTAAAAATGCTTGCCATACTAATCACCCTACCTTTTTATTGCCACTTATCTTTTTCCTCAATAAATCCTAAAATTATCCAGTTAATAACACTTAATATAAACCAGGCCCCTATAAACGAAACAAAACCGCCAATAATAGTCGTAACAAACCATCCTTTCCAAGCACTGTGCAAGTCACGTGTAACCCCATTATCCGAATTCCGTAACTCTTTGAGTTCTCGTTTATAACTTTCCGCGTCAAGTTCCTCCACCGATTCGTTGGGGAAAAATACATTAAATCGTTTGAATCTAAATTTTGGCTGACTCAAACCTGGCACAGATATAATTTCCGCGTGTTCCAACCCGTAAAGCTCAAGCCGTGTGGTGTGAAGTGTATCCACAATAAGAGATATTTGCCAAAACTTAAAAGATACTATCCCAAATACGATAAGTCCCGCTAAAAATCCTATGACCGAAAGAACAATACGCAACCTTTTAAGCCCTCTTTGCCAATTCATAAATCACCCTACCTTTTGCTTTTCTTTTGTGAAACCAGTTTAAGCCCCAGATACTTGCACAAAATGTCAGCGGTTTTTATATTGCAGCCACCGCCGTTGACGATTCTAAATAAAACAGAGTTATCTATACCTGTATCTTTAGCGATTTGATACCGGCTTTTGCCAGATTTTTCAATCGCTTTAGCTAAATTTTCCAGAATCATACCTTAATTATACCTATGTTTGGCGCTGTGTCAAATAAAATCTTAAAGAAAATTAAAAGATTTTTTCAATCGGCAATATATCTGAATCGAGTAGCTTTTCTTGGATTTTCAGCCGGACCGCCTGGATGAAGTGCTCAAAAAGTTGACGGAAAAAGAGATTCACCTTGTAACAGTATCGAACGTCGTCGGTAGAGGCAGACAGAAAGGCATCGCAGAGGTCTATCGAGGCCACAAGGAACAAGGCATCCTCCTGAAAAAAATAAAGTTGGAAATAGCAGTAAACGAGGAGTTTGTCGAGCCGACGATTAAAGCTGTTATCGAGGGCGCAAGAACAGGCCAAATCGGCGACGGGAAGATTTTCGTGCTGGACCTGCCCGAATGCATCCGCATTCGGACAGGCGAAAGGGGCGGCGAGGCGATAGGTTGAATACCTGCTTCATCGCGCTGGTAGCAGGATAAAAAAATGAGAGAGGTGTATATGGCTAAGGCATCAAATGGGACATTAAAATTGGTCAAGGTTACAGCCGGAAATGAGCACACTGTTTCCCAGAGGCCTTTACCCGCAACGGAGCTTCGGCACTTCAAAAATATAGTCGGTAATGTGACGCAAGATGCACTGAACGTATGGGCCGAGCTATGGGGCGAACTGGAAGGCCAAGTGATATCCGGTACCATGGTTCTGCCTCAGGCCGAGAACGGATTCAAGCCATCGTGTGGCTGGCCTGAGTTTCTGGAGAAAATGTGGCTTCTGAAGCACTACCTCGACTTTACCAGGAGGTTCAGCCAGCAGTAGGTATTAAACAAAGAGCGTAACTGTTCTGAAACGGTACTATGTTGCAATCGGGGTATGTCCGAGATATGATTAGTCTGGACAACTTTGTTTGCGCGACCGGTGAATATTAACGAATAAAGTCTAACTTTTTTGAAAGGAACTGAATAATGACACCAAAAGAGTTTTTTGAATTCGCCAAGAAAAATAATGCAAAGATGGCGGACCTGAAGTTTGTCGACCTTCTTGGCACCTGGCAGCACTGCACATTCCCAATGGAGTTCCTGGACGAAAAGACCCTTAAGGAAGGTCTCGGTTTCGATGGTTCCTCAATCCGCGGCTGGAAGCCAATTCACCAGTCCGATATAATGGCGGTCCCGGAACTGGATACCGTGGTGATGGACCCGTTTTTCGCCAAGCCGACGGTGAGCGTCATTACGGACATCGTCGACCCCATCACACGCGAAGAGTATAATCGCGACCCGCGTCATATCGCCAAAAAGGCAGCCGAATTCGCGAAAAAAACTGGATTAGCGGATACCGCGTATTACGGTCCTGAGCCGGAATTCTTCATCTTTGACGAGGTCCGCTATGAGCAGAACCAGCATACCGGTATGTACTCAATCGATTCGTCGGAAGGGTCATGGAACACCGCCCGTTTCGAAGAACCAAACCTCGGATATAAGCCGTCGTACAAAGGCGGTTATTTCCCGGTAAGCCCGACCGACACACAGCAGGATATCAGGACCGAAATGGTCGAGGAAATGCAGAAGGTCGGGATTGTGGTCGAAAAACACCACCATGAAGTCGCCACTGGCGGACAAGCCGAAATCGACATGCTTTACGCACCGTTGGTCAAGCAGGCCGACAACCTTATGTGGTATAAATACATCGTCAAGAACGTAGCCAAGCGCCACGGCAAGACGGCAACCTTTATGCCCAAGCCGATATTCCAGGATAACGGCAGCGGCATGCACACGCACTTCTCACTCTGGAAGAAAGGCGTCAACCTGTTCGCCGGAAAGGGCTATGCAGGTCTTTCAGACCTCGCTTTGCACGCGATTGCCGGGCTTATCCACCACGCACCGGCTATCCTGGCCTTTGCCGCACCGACGACAAACTCATATCGTCGGCTCGTCCCGGGCTTTGAGGCACCGGTTAACCTTTGTATGTCGGCACGCAACAGGTCAGCCGCCTGCCGTATTCCGATGTACTCACCAAGTCCAAAGGCAAAACGCGTTGAGTTCCGCTGCCCGGACCCGAGCTGCAACGGCTACCTGACTTTCGCCGCGATGCTCATGGCCGCCAACGATGGCATCAAACGCAAACTCGACCCAGGTAAGCCAATGGACGTGGACGTGTATGAGCTGTCCAAAGCAGAGCTGGCAAAGACCAAAAAGGCGCCCGGCTCACTCGCAGAAGCGGTTACCGCACTCGAGAATGACCACAAATTCCTGCTGGCGGGCGATGTTTTCACCGAGGATGTCATCGAGACGTGGATTAAATGGAAACGGGAGAAGGAGATAAACGAGATAGCGCTGCGGCCGCATCCGCACGAGTTCTTCCTGTACTACGACAGCTAATTGTAATGTTTGGGGATTGGTGTCAGGCCTTAGGTCCGACTCAATCGTGAGATTGTGCAATGGTCGGCCTAAGGCCTTTTTTCAGATACGTATGGAGGGAACAGATGGATTGCAACCCCGATGAATCGGGATGAACACCGGACAGAATCAACTGTGCCAACTTTTCCTATTATCAGAAATACTATTAGTTTTATAATGTTCATTTATAATAGGTATTAAGGGAATCTGACTATTATGGGTTGAAAATCAGCGTATACTTATACTATTGTAGAGCAATGTTTATGGTCCGAATGAGACTATTAGAGCCGATTCTTACGGTCGACAAACTCCCATGCAAAAATCGGGGGATACAGATATAGCTAAAATCGGGAATTGAATGGTTGGAAAGCTGGAAAACCAGGGTCTGTATGAAGTGCGACGCAAGCACGATGGCTGCGGCATTGGCGCGGTTGTAAATATCTGCGGACGGCGCGACCATTCCATCATCGAATACGGCAGGCAAATAATAGTAAATCTGCATCACCGAGGAGCAACAGGGGCCGATGAGACGACAGGTGACGGGGCGGGGATTCTCTTTCAGATTCCGCACGAGGTTTTCTGTCAAGGGCGAAAAAACAGGATTTTCGACTCCGAGACCAGACGCTGTCGAATGTTCAATTGGTGCGGGGTCGGGGAAGTGCACGGCTGCGAGGTGGAATGGGTAAAAGACTCGTGTAACTGGAAGATAAAAGAGCTGCCCGGGAACGATTTTGTCCTCAAGGCGGACCTGGTGATTTTAGCTACGGGATTTTTACATGTGGTCCCCGAAGGTATAATCAAGAATCTGGGCCTGAAGCTCGATGAGAAAGATAACATAAAAGCTGACAATTACCAGATAAGTGAGCCGTGGGTATTTGCTGCCGGCGATACGGTCAGTGGGGCCTCGCTGGTGGTAAGTGCGATAAGCAGTGGACGCGGGGCAGCAGCCATCGACCAGCGGCTCACAGAAACTTGTCCTGAGCATAGTCGAAGGAAAGGTTAGGTCCGAAATGATTGCAAGTGAGCAAAACGTCAAAAAGGAATACCACAGGACACCACCGCAGTTAAGAGTGGCTCTGGCGCAATTTAACGCCTCAGTAGGTGACATCGAAGGCAATATCAAAAAGATGTGCCGGTTCTACTCACAGGCGGTCGAGACAGGTGCAGACGTTGTGGTGTTTCCGGAAATGAGCGTCTGCGGGTATCCTCCTGAAGACCTGCTCCTCGAAAGTCAGTTTTTGAATGACAACCGCGTGGCCATCGAACAGCTTGCAAAAGATTGCCCAAAAAAGATAATCATCGCTGGCTTCGCCGAGATAAACGACAAGGGCTGTTTCAACGCCCTCGCTGTGCTGGCCAATGGCCGGATAAAGTCCATTTACCGCAAGAGGCTTCTGCCGAACTATGGTGTGTTTGATGAAAGGAGATACTTTCGGCCGGGGACCGAGCCGGTAGTGATTGATATCGGTCCCGTCACGGCGGCACTTACAATCTGTGAAGATATTTGGCACCTTCGCTGGCTGGACAAATCCCTCGAGGAAACTCGCCGCAAGGATATTATCATAAATATATCGGCATCCCCTTTCCATTCGGGCAAAATCAGAGAGCGACTGGATGTGCTAAGCCACTGCGCAAAACATTTCGGATGTGCGGTTGCATACTGCAACCTTGTCGGCGGACAGGACGAGCTGGTATTCGATGGTCGCAGTATGTTTGTTGATTCGACTGGTAAACTTGTCAGCCAGGCCAGGGCGTTTGCCGAGGATTTGCTTGTTGCCGATGTCGGACGGGTCAGCAGCAAAAGGGTAAGAGTAACCCCGCACCAATTGACCGCTCAACGAGGTCTATCTGGGAAATTTCGGGCTCTAAACAAACTCGACCGGACAATTGGTGCGGAGGCGGAAGTTTATGAAGCGCTTGTTCTTGGAACGAAAGATTACGTGCTAAAGAATGGTTTTAAGAAAGTGGTTGTCGGTATTAGCGGTGGGGTTGACTCATCCCTTACAGCGGCGATTGCGGCTGCTGCGCTGGGAGCCGAAAATGTGGTTGGTGTAACTATGCCGTCAAAATTCAACAGTCCCCAGACCGTAAGCGATGCGGGGAAGGTCGCCAGGAACCTCGGCATTGAGTTTCATACTATCCCGATAGGCGGCGTTCTTGAGAAATTCAACGAAACGTTAGCACCCATCGAGGGCTGGAGAGATAACGGTGTGGCTTATGAGAACCTGCAGGCAAGGATTCGAGGGACAATATTGATGTCTCTCTCGAACCAATTCTCTTATCTGGTGCTGACGACGGGCAACAAAAGCGAAACCGCCGTCGGTTACTCCACGCTGTACGGCGATACAGCGGGCGGGTTTGCCGTGATAAAGGATGTGCCCAAGACAATGGTTTATAAGTTAGCTAAATATGTAAACAGGATTCATCGCCGACAGATTATCCCCGCCAGTGTGATGAAACGGGCGCCAACCGCCGAGCTCAGAGAAGGCCAGAAGGATACCGACTCGCTGCCTGAGTATGAACTGCTGGATAAGATTGTAGCGGGTTTCATAGAAGAAAACAAACCAGCACACCAGCTCGTGGCAGAAGGCCTGCCGAAGAATGTCGTCAATAAAGTTATCACAATGGTCGATTCAAATGAATACAAGAGGAGACAATCGCCGCCCGGGGTCAAAATTACACCGAGGGCCTTCGGAAAAGATAGGAGGATGCCCATAACAAACCGTTATGTGGCACATTGATGTGGCAGCAGGGGTAACCAATATGGTTACCCTTCCGGCAACAGTCAGAAGGAACCGTTAATGCCGAAACGGAAGGATATCCACAAGATATTGATTATAGGTTCGGGGCCGATTGTTATAGGACAAGCGTGCGAATTTGATTACTCCGGCGTGCAAGCCTGCAAGGTCCTCAGAAAAGAGGGCTTCAAAGTAATCCTCATAAACAGCAATCCTGCGACAATAATGACCGATCCGGAGATGGCCGACAGAACATACATTGAGCCAATCACGCCTGATATAGTCGAGCAGATAATTCGTAGGGAAAGGCCAGACAGCTTGCTGCCAACTCTCGGAGGCCAAACGGGCCTCAACACCGCTGTGGCGAGTGCGGCAGAGCTGACCTTGATGGCGATAATGACGTTGACCTTAGTGATTTGTCGATTCTTCTGGACAACTGGTTGGCAAAGCAACCCTGAAATATGCATGCTCTCCGCATCCATTACACGCTATACGCTGTACGCTATAGCGCTGCACTCGCCAACTTATTCTTTCAGGCCTTTAAGGTTCGGTTCGAGCTTTTTGTTTTCTTTGATAACCTCATCCATCGTCAATAGCGTATTTCTTCTTCCCGCCTCACGCCCTAAAATCGTTGTAAGGGTGCTGTCAACGCTGGACCCAACCGTTGGGTTATCATATATCCCCTCCACGATGCTCTTGTGGAACGTATCGAGGTTTCTCGAAATACCATCGACGTAGAGATTCTTCACTTCCCCGCCTCGGTACCCGCCCTTATTGCCGCGAACGTACGCCTTGCCTTCGTAGTCTGCTTCCATATAGCCGTATTGTCCAAAGACAAAGCAGTTGCACACAAATCCGTGCGTATTATTGATATGTTCTCCGCGGTGATTGAGTATCAGCCCATCATCAAATTGATAAGTAACGGAATAGACATCGCAGGTGTCGCCGTGCGGGTCGGGCTTTCCGGTCCTCGCACAGCCCATCGCACTCTTCAGCTTGCCCTGAACCATACGGTTCACGGGCCTGCCTGCCGCAATCCACAGGGCAAGGTCTATCGCGTGAATTCCTGCATTGACCAGCATTCCGCCGCCAATCTCGTTATCGTTGACCCATATCAGACTGTGGAGTCTGCTTTCGATGGTTTCGGTCTTTGGCGGGTCGGGAAATGCCTCATCGCTGTAAAGCGAGCTTAATAGAACGAGCTTGCCGATAAGCCCTTCGTGACATCTCTTTACGGATTCGATAATGAATGGGTCCGTGCGGGTCTGAAAATCGACTAAAAAGACAAGTTTCTTACCTGTCGCCTTTTTGCCCAGCTCAGAAACAGCCAGACATCCCGGCACATCTATCGCCACAGGCTTAGCCATATACACGTGACAGCCCGCCTCAATCGCAGCGGCACAATGCTCAGGAAAAAAACAGGGCGGCGTTTCCAGAAAAACTGCATCCACTTTGCTGTCTATTAGTTTCTTATAACCGGATAGGCCTGAGAACCGGCGTTCTTGTGGAATGTTTAGACTCTCGCCGGCTCTCTGTGCAGCTTCCGGAAAATAATCTGCTACCGAAACAACCTTGAAGCCTTTGTTGGCGTTCAGCATCCCTGCAATCAAGCTGCCCCGGCCTCCCAGGCCAATAACGCCGGCCTCAATTTTGCTATTGGCCTCTGTGCCAAAGACAAGAGATGGCTTGATGACAGCAAAAGAAGCTACACTTGCTGCCGCCCCGGCAATAAACTTGCGCCGGTTAACCCCGTTAGAAAGGAAAACGGTTTTTCTAACGGGGTTAAAAATGTCCTCACTTCTTTTGACGCTTTTTTGCTTCTTTCCCATTTCAAAAATGCTCCTTTCCAAAATGTCACTACCACCCAACGCTTTTAACCAATCTTACCGATTCGAGCCAATTGCAGCCTTATAATGCGCAGCAATTTCTTCTGCCAACAATGCCCGGCTGTAAATAGCCACCTCGTCGATTCGTCCCTCAAATGTGGACGTGTCACCGGGTCGGCTACCAATAAAAATCTCACCCGATGAAAAATCACCGGATGCCTCTCCGGAAATTTCTGGGCTGTTCTGCCCATCCAGATAGATGTTGACCTTATTGCCATCCCGCACAAAGGCCAGATGATGCCAGGTCTTTAGATTTATGCTGGTTCTACCAAACAGAACATTATTACTTATACCGCTGCCGAAAATTAGCTTGCCGCTGGCTGCTTCTGACCCACCAATGTATATATAATCACCAAGAATATTTGCAGATGGTCGTGAAAATAGAACCCCCGTTACATTTCTGGCATCGGTGGGCAGGTAATTGCAGAACCAAAATTCTACGGTGTAGTGTTGTGCAAGATTTTTGAATGAAGCCTTTAACCACCCGCCGGCTAATTGCGGCGCACGGTTGATTTTATTTCCATAAGGGACGTTTTCCGGCGTCGGCCCTTCCAGATAGAAGGCTACGCCGCCTTCGTATATGCCGTTGTTGCTACGGCCTGTAGCATCAATCGCGACAGGACTGACAAACTCGTTGCAACGATAATATGCAATCGGCCTGGATACCAGAACCGCCTTTGGGTAATCACCGAACGGATAATCATCGTCGCTAATTATGCGTCTGGGTTTGCCGGAAACATCTTCGAGCAATTCGAGAATGCACTCTGCAATTCTTTTCTCGGCTTCAACCTCCAATCCGGCTGAGCGGGCACGCCAGGTTGTGTAGCCTCCTAATTTGTGCTGCTCCGGCGGCGGAATGTAACCGAAATAGCCATTGGCAAGCTCGATATTGAAAGTTGGCTGCAATGGACTCTGGGCTTTTATCTTTAATCCTGTGATACCAAAGACCTCACACGGAATCGCAGTAATCCCCAGCTCACCTATCCGTAATACCTGGAGTTTAAGCTGGCGTGTGGGCGGGCTCTGGTCGAGCAGCACCTGCTCACGGGCATAAACCTCAGGCAGCGTCTGGGGCTTTCTATCCTTGAAAGTCTCTGCCGTTTTCTTTGCCCAGGATAAATCTTCCTCGCTGATGGGTCGAATCTTTAACTCCAGCTTTCTTTCTGCCATCGCCAGCGTAACATAATCTTGATATTTGATTTTTTTGTAGGCCTCAAAGGCTACGCGGGCCACCGACTCAGCATATTTTTCAATTGTTACAGGGTCTGGTGGCTTACTATAATCCCTCCACTGCAAATCGCCGCTTGTCCCTTGGGATATAATGGCTATAAAATTAGGGTCAGCCCCCGTAAGCTCTGCAAAAATCTTGGCAAAAAGTCCGAAATAGTCGGCTGATATCGCTTCGGCTCCGAAGTAGTGCATCGAGTAATTCGCCAAAACCGCTATTGGCCGGCCATCGAGCGACTGCACTGCCAGCAAAGATAACTGCGTATCAACCGGACCGGCAGGACCTAAATAATCCGGGTTCTGGTGGCCGGGATGCATCATTGCCCGGACGCTGCGCCGGCCAAATGGGTCCGTTTGAATCCGGTCAGGCCGCATAATCCATCGCCGGCAGTAAGTATGGTTGGGGTCGCCCACCACAGCCCAGCCTACTTTAGCCGGCGCAAGATTTCGGGCGGCTAATTCAACAGCTTTGGCAATCCGCCCCGGCAGAAACCGGCAATACTTTTCATCCGGCTCCGTCCCCAATGCGCCTATCGCAGCAGGCCCCGAATGGGTGTGCGTAGCCGACATCATCATCCGCTCAACGGGAATACCGGTGCTTTTGTTCGCCATTTCTTTGGCCGCATCAAAAAGCTCCTGCGGAATAAGACAGTTATCAACAACCACGACAGCCACACGCACAGAGCCGTCATCGAGAACTATACATCGGGCGTAGAGCGGGTCATTGACCTTTGTTGCCGTTGCTTCAAAAAAGCCCCCATTAACCTTCACCGGAAACTCGACCGGCGTAACATCGACACTGGATGCACCTGCCCTGAAACGCCCGGCCTCCTCTGCAAAACTAATCAAAGGCGTCAAGACCAAAACAATGCCTATCATCAATTTCTTCATATTCTGTCCCTTCAAACTCTTATTGAATGTTAGATTCTATAAAACAAGAACCTGAAACTTGAAGGAAAACCAAACTGCATAAAACAGAGTATAGCACAAAGTTTAAGCTCGGCAAGCACAGACCATCTATCTAATTGGACCGCCCCCCTGCAGCTTTCTGCGAAAGCAGAAGCGTGGGTGGTTTAAAAAATACCCTCTGTGTATTGACACGCCTACCTTGAAAATGTTAAGATAAAGATATGGTATAAAAGGTTTTGCTTGAGGTTAGTTCCATTGCAAAGATTAAAAAACCTATACATGCTTAAAATACACCCGTTTCTGTCTTCAACAGAATATAGAGGGAAGGAGATGAAAATACGCAATCTTACTAAAATCTTACTATTATCTTTAAGCCTGGTCACATTTTCAGCGAGCGTGGCTACGGCTCAATTTTATCCTGTAGGAGACCTTAGTGGCGACCAGAATGTCGATTTGAAAGACCTGGCAATTCTGGCCGGATACTGGCTGAACCCCAACTGCTTAATTGGCGGCTGCGAAGCCGACCTCGATGGTGCTAACGGCGTAAATGCAGTTGACCTTGCCATTATGGCACAGAACTGGGGGATAAAAGGGGCACACGTA
>Ga0315289_10000935_pt1 | contig 45342 bp, 33 predicted proteins | sample YL17G11_40_MG_FD_203452 | JGI IMG/M metagenome (GOLD analysis project Ga0315289, IMG submission 203452) | Sediment microbial communities from Yellowstone Lake, YNP, Wyoming, USA - YL17G11_40 | ecosystem: Environmental > Aquatic > Freshwater > Lake > Sediment | place: USA: Wyoming | collected... | reverse complement strand
CCCACTCCTTTGCCATCGCGTGTCCTGCCTACCCCGTTTCTCGTTTTTAGTTTTTTTAGGTTGCCCTCCTCGTCCCGTTTTGTTCACTAACCACCCCATTGCATGACTCGTGTGCGTCTTAGAGAGTGTGCGCCCCCCCCCCTTTCTTGTCATCACGTCCGTCTCCTCTTTTCTCCAGCGCCCGCTATCTGTCCACTCTTGCCAACCTTTTCTCAGAGAATAGGCGTCTCTTCCACGCCCCCATCTCTGATACCATGTCCTGCCGCGCCATCACCGGCCAGACAGCCGGCCCCGCCCACACGTCCAGCGGGTGGGCGCCCGGGCGGCGCGCCCGCGCCCCCGCGCGCGCTCCCGCTGTCGTCCTCGCATCGACCGGCGACAGCGCGGCCGCACCTGCCGTCCCCGACCCGCCCTGCCCGCCGACCACCCTGTCCCGCCCCGCGGGACGGCGAGTGGCGGTGCTCAAGGCGGCCAAGAGTGCGAGCCTGGGGCTGGCGGAAGGGCCGAAGCCGCTAGGTATGAGAGGAAGAGGAGAGGGGAGAGAGAGCGGCGGTTGCGACCGCGAGAGAGCCAACGGCGTGTGGGGCCGTCGGTCATTTTGCGGCCCTTCAATCGCACCTTTGCCAGCCTGGCGCACCAGGCGAGGGCGCATGCGGACAGGGTAGAGGCAGGGGGATTGCCAGAAGCGGGGGCACGGGGGGTTCGCGTCAGCCGGCCCCCATTTTTTTCCGCCTCTCAAACGCGCCCGCACCCACACCTAGCCACTTGCTCTCCCCGACCCTCCCCCTCACACGAAATCCATCCCTCTCATCCCTCCTCCTCTCTCTCACCCGCCGTCTTCTCCACTCAGCCGACTACATGGCCCTCCCCGTCTCCCAGTACTCCGTCCTGGACGCCCAACGCATCGAGCGGCTGGGCGAGGACACCTTCCGGTGTTACGTCGACGGCTTCAGCTTTTTGACTTTGAGAGTGGAACCCGTCGTCGACGTCTCCGTCACCGTCGGGCCCCGCGGCCCGACCGTCACCCTCCTGGGCGCCCGCCTGACGGGGTCGCCGCGCGCGGAAGCCGTCAACGACAAGTTCGCCGTCACCATGGTGAACGCGGTGCGGTGGGAGGAGGAGGGAGGGGGGGCGGGCGGGAAGGGAGGGCAGGGCGCCTCCCCCACCCCCACGCCCTCGCGCCTCTCCATCCGGTCGTCCGCCTCCATCGAGCTCGCCCTGGACGTGCCGGGGTGGGCGGGCCTGCTCCCCGTCCCCGCCCTGGAAGCCGCGGGCGGGCGGGTCATGCAGCGGGTGCTGGACGCGATGGTGCCCCGCTTCCTCGCCCAGCTCTCGCTGGACTACTCCGCCTGGGCGGCAGGGGAGGAGCGCAAGCCAAGGGATGGCAGCCTGAGCCTGGATGAGGAGGATTGATTGCTTTATTGATTGGTGGCGCGTTTTAGGGAGGGGCGAGGAGAGAGAGGGAGAGGGAGAGAGGGGTGAGAGGGAGAGAGGGGTGAGAGAGAGCCGGCTGGGTGGGGTGGTGTGCTTCTTGTTGTTCTGCTCCGCGCGAAAAATAAAATAAAATGAAATAAAATGGATGGATGGACCGGAATAACATGGGTCCCGGTTTGAGAAAAATATTGTGTGACACACACACACACACACACACACACACACACACACACACACACACACACACACACGCACGCACGCACGCACGCACGCACGCGCGCTTCACCACCCGCGCCCGCCGCCGCCGCCGCCATAGCCGCCACCACCGCCGTAGCCGCCACCCCCACCCCCACCAAACCCGCCCCCGCCCCCACCAAAGCGGCCGCCACCACCACCACCCCGCCCACCATACCCGCCGCCGCCCCCGCCCCCCCACCGCCCGCCCCGCCCGCCCCCTCCCCCACCCCGCCCGCCAAAGGAAGCCATGTTCTCCAGGTCGGGCGGGACGGTCTGCCCCGCCTCACGCAGCAGGCGGATGAGCGGGCCCGCCTGTTTGGCGTCGCCCGCAGTGAAAAAGGTGTAGCTCTCGCCCGTCGCGCCCGCCCGGCCCGTGCGCCCGATGCGGTGGACGTAATCCTCCACGCCCGTCGGAAAGTCGTAGTTGACAACGGCGGCGACGTTGGGGATGTCCAAGCCCCGGGCGGCGACGTCGGTGGCGATCATGATGGGGCAGCGCCCGTCCTTGAAGGACGCGAGCACCCAGTCGCGCTCCTGCTGACGCTTGTCGCCGTGGATGGCGGCCGCCCGGTGCTCCCGCCCCAGCTGGAACTGGAGCTGGTCGCACATACGCTTGGTGGAGCAGAAGATGATGACCCGGGCGCCCGCCTTGGAGGCCAGGATCTCCTTCAGGCGGGGCAGCTTGTCGCCGCCGTGGTTGAGGACGTCCACAAACTGGGTAATGGCCTTGTTGGCGACCAGGCGGTCCTCCACCCCGCCCACAAACACGCGCACCGCGTCGGGGCGCACGAACTGGGAGGCGATGGCCTTAACCTCGCGCGGCCAGGTCGCGGAGAAGAAGAGCGTCTGGCGGGCGGGCGGCACGCACCGCACGATGCGCTGGATCTGGGGCTCAAAGCCCATGTCCAGCATGCGGTCGGCCTCGTCCAGGACCAGGTAGGACGTGTTGTCCAGGCGGACCGCGCCGGCTTCCAGGAAGTCGTTGAGCCGCCCAGGGGTGGCGATGATGAGGTGGACGCCGAAGCGGAAGTCCCGCAGTTGGGGCCCCTTGGGGGCGCCGCCGTAGGCGCAGGTGTTGCGCACGCCGGCCGACCGCCCAAACTTGTCGGCCTCCTCCTTGATTTGAACGGCCAGCTCCCGCGTGGGCGCCAGCACCAGCATTGTGGGGCCGCCCTGGCGGGGGTCCTTGCGCAGGGCCATGGTGTGCATGAAGCCCGGCAGCAGGAAGCCGCACGTCTTGCCACTGCCCGTCTTGGCAATGGCAATCAGGTCGGCCCCGCCCAGCGCGACCGGCCAGGCCTGCGCCTGGATGGGGGTGGGCTCCTTGTAACCCGCGCGCTGGATCTGTGTGTGGTTGGAAGGCAGAGAGGGGAGAGGAGGGGAGAGAGAGTGAGAGGCGGGCGGTGGGTAAGGAAGGCCACGGAAAAAAAGTGTTTTCCCTCTCCAGGCGGGCGCGAGGTATGAGAGGAGCACAGCACGCACAGCAGGGGCGACGCGGGCGCGCGGAGGAGGGCCGCGCACAACACACACACACACGCACAACACACACGCAGATGGCAAAGACACGCAATCAACCTCAACTTCCGGAGGGCGGGGTGGGCGCGCGGGAAGGCAAAAGCAAACCAGCTGCCGGCCACCACGCGCGCACGCGCGCATCTCTCCCTCAACGCACAACCACACGCACGCACGCCCAATGCGACCACACGAACACACACACACAAACGGTTTCATTCCTCACCTCGGCCAATCAAACAAAGGAGTTGAGGGGGCCGCAGGGTTGTGTGCGCGATTTTGGGTGTGCGCAGTGCGGCGTGCGGCGCCAGCAGCGGAGGAGACCAGAGAGCGCGGCCGCGTTGTGCCTGGGGACGGAAAAAGAGGGAGAGGAGGAAGGGGCGGCGCAAAAAGCGCGCGGCCCCGTCGGATCTCCTCCATCACACCCCTAGCCCTGCGGCTGGGCTAGGGTCTCTCAAAGCGTCCCACGAGACGCGCATCAAAAGCATGCACGCCCACCAGCCCCGGCCCAAACCAAAAATGAATGGGAGCGCGAGGAGAGAGTGCGATGAGGGAGAGGCGCCGCCCCCGCCGTTCCCAGCCCCTTCGCGTGTGTCGTCTACTCGTCAGCACCGTCGCGCGCGCGCGTGTGTGTGTGTGTGTTTCGTGTGTGTCGGTGTGTCGTCGCCCGTGGGCAGGCCTGGGGAGGAGAAGAGGAGGAGGAGGAGGGCCCCGCGCGACCACACCGCCTCCTCTTGTCCATTCCGCCTTTTGTGCGCCCAGTTGTCTTCCTAACGCGCCCTAAACCCCCCGCTGAGCTAAAGCCCACGCCTATGCCTGTACCCGCTCTAGCTACTCTGCTTCCTATGCAGGCGCTAATGCACCGTTCTCATGCGCTGAAATGGATGCCATTGTTTATCTCTCTCTCCATCGTTTCCTCTTTTTACCTCGCGCATGATGTCAGGCGTGAAGCCCGTCGCCTCAAACGTCTGCAGGGGCTCCGGCGGGACGCCGCCGGGGGCGGACACCACCAGGTCGTGGGCCCGGCGGTACTCATCCGTCGACAGCGGGAAGTTGGAGCAGTCCCCGAAAGCGTGGGGCGGGGCCTGGAAGGTGGAGGGCGTGACCGACCCGCCGTGCCCTGCGCCACCGTGGCCAAACCCGCCCCGGTCGCCGCCGCCGCCGCCGTAGCCGCCGCCGCCGCCGCCGCCGCCGCCGTAGCGGTCACCGCCGCCACCGCCGTAGCCGCCGCCAGGGCCGAAGCCGTTGCCGGCGCGGGGAGGCGGGGGTGGAGGCTGTGTGGGAGAGGGAGAGGAGGAGTTAGGAAAAGTTAGCGCTGGCCAGAGCAAGGTGGAAGCGTGTGGCGAGGGTGGTGGCCTGGGCGCCTCGCACCGCCCGGAAGTGAGGGCGCTGGATGCCCCACTGAGCGCGCCATCGCCATGGCGTGGCTGGTTGCGGCGTCCGAGGGGCGGCTTGAGCCCTACTGGGAGGGCGGATTAGTAGAAAGAGCCGCCGGCGGCCCCCGACGCGGCGGCGAGCGGACAGCGCGCCATTCGCCCGCCCTGCCGCGGGATGTGCCGCCCTCTCGCACTCCCGCGCCCACCCGGTCAAGGCCAAATGAGCTCTTGGCTGTGCACCCATGCACAGCACGCCCCTTCCCACCCCCTGGATTGACCCCTCCCAGCCCCGGCAACGCCTTTTTCTCTCTCGACGCTCTCTCTCTCTCTCTCTCTCTAAAAAAACTCACCGCGCCACCGCCGCCACCCGGCCGCTCGTAGGTCGTCGTGTTGGTGGACTGGTTCCAGTAGTAGCGCAAGCCCGAATCCGGGTCGAAAATGCAGCGCCAGCCGGCGGGCAGGGTGGGGTCGGCTTGTTCGACGGGGGCCATTTTTTTTTTGGTTCCAAAAAAAAGGACACGGGATGAGAAAAGAGCAAGTGTTGGCAACGCTTCTTACACTCTCTCTTCGTCCATCCTCACTCACACTCGCCCGCCCGCGCACACTGGGCAAGACAACGAGCGTGACAGATCGCTAGACCAAGAGCGGAGCTCACGAAAGCCAACTACAGCCCCCTCTCACTCTGCCCCTCCAGCCCCACTCATCCTCCCGACCACCCCCAGCACGCCCCGCACCCCTTTCTCCAAAAACGCCCACGTGTCCTCGAACCCGGGCGATCCGTCCGCCACCAGGTGCAGCTCCGCCGCCACGTACACCGCGCCCAGGGCGGCCCGTTTAGCGTACCAGTCGGGGCCGGCGGCCGCGTCGGCCCCGACCGCGTGCAGGACGTCGTCGACCAGGGCAGCCAGCAGGGAGGCCGCCGCGGGCGCCGCGCCCGGGCGGGTGGCGAGGGTGGCCAGGGCGGCTGGCCAGGAAGACGCGTGCGGCGTGATGGCCTCTAGGCGGGAGCGGAGGGCCGCGGCGACACGGGCGGCCGGGTCGGCGGCGTCGGCGGCGGCGTCGGCGGCGGCCCCCCTCCTCTTTTTCCCGCTGCTGCTTTCAGCGCCGGCTGCGATCTTATCCTTCAGCTCGCCGTTGGCTTTGCTGATGAAGTGAAGCACTAGGTCGGCCGGCCCGCGGCGGGGCAGGGCAGCTGCACCGCGGGACAGCCCCGCGGAGGCGGCGCCCGCGACGAGGGCGGCGTCAGTCCAGCCGAGAGAAGGCTAGAGGATGGGATGGATGGGATGGATGGAAAGGGATGAGAAAAAAAAGGGAACGCGCCCCTCTCCCGGAGCGCCCCGCTCTCTCTCTCCCTTCCCACTCTCTCTTCTCTGGTGACTCTCACTCACCACATGCTCCAGCGCGGCATCCAACACCGCCGCCCGCACGGTGGCCGCCTTCGGGTCCTGCGCCCGCCCGTCGGGCCCGAAACCCGCACCCCCGCCTGACGGGTCGGACGAGGCCGGGTCAGGAAAGCCCCAGGCCGCCCAAGCCGCGCCCGCGCTGTCCGCCAGTTCCTGGCGCTGGACAGGGGTCAACCAGGGCGAGGTCAGGGCGGCCAGGGCCGCGGTGAGCGGGGAGGAGGAGGAAGACGGAGAGGGCGTCTCATCAGCCCAGGCGCCGCCACCACCCCTTCCTCCTCCTCCTCCAGGCCCGAAGGCGGACGCGAACGCGTCGCCCGCCGCTTCGGTGAAGGCCGTAAAAGGGTCCCGCCCGTCGGCCGTGGACAGGATGGAGAAGGGAAGAGGGCTGGGCGGCGTGGCCGGGCAGCGGGGCTTGGGAGAGGCAGGGGAGGAGGCCGGTAGTTTTTTCTTTGGCGCTGCCCGACGCTTGGGTTTGGGCGCGGATTCGCCGGCAGCGGACGCGAAGGAGCGCACAGGAGCGCACCTACCGCTGACCAGGCCGACCACCCTCACTCCAGCCGCACACGACTCCTGTGCGGCTGGATGGGCGAGGCGCGGGGGCGTGAAGCCCGCCGCATGTGACGTGGGGAAACACGCGGTTCTGAGGGCGTGCGCGCCGCCCACGCCACGCCCGGCCCGCCTGGCGGTGGATGCCAGGAGAAGGCGGGTGAGATGGGACATGGTGTGCAGGGGGTGAGGCGGGAAGTGGTTTCGATCGCGCGTTGAGGGGCGCGACTGAAATGAGAAAGTGCGTGGCCACTATGTGGTGTGCACTCCTCCTCTTTTCTCTTCCGCGCGCGCCTCTCCCACAACCGAACCCTGGCCCTGCCCACTCGCCTGGCGGGCCGCCTGGTCACCGCCGCTGCTCATCGTCTGGTCACCGCCGGGAGCTTTGCACCCGTCCCTCCTTCTTCTCGCCGCCGCTTTTCCTTTGCCGCTGCCGCGATGGCCGGAGGAGACAAGCGTAAGGCCGCGCCCGCCGGCACCGCCCGCGCATCCGGCCGCGCCAAGACCGAAAAGGGGCCCGCGCCCGTCAAAGATGACGGTAGCGATGGGGGTGGGGGGCCGGCAGCGCCCACCCCGCCGCCCGCTGCTGCCTCCCGCAAGCAGGTCGAGTCGCCCGTCAACCCCCTCCGCGTCCGCCCCTCGCCGGGCACCCTGCCGGCCTTCAACCCGGCCGCCCCGCCGCCTGCTGGCCGGCCCGTCATTTACTGGATGTCCCGGGAGCAGCGGGTCGCGGACAACTGGGCGTTGCTCTATGCCGCGCAACAGGTGAAGAAGAAGGAGGAGGCGAGGAGTGAGGGCGGGCGCGGCCTTTCTGCTCTCTCCAGGCGGGCCCAACCTCATATCATTTCTCTCTGTCTCTCTTTCTCTCTTTTCTTCCTAGGCCGCCGCCGCCGGCGCGCCCCTCGCCGTCGCCTTCAACCTCGTCCCGGCCTTCTTGGGCGCGGGCGCCCGTCAGTTTGGGTTCATGCTGCGCGGCCTGGAGGCCGTGGCCGCCGACCTGGCCGCGGCGGGCATCCCCTTTTTCCTCCTGCGGGGCGATCCCGGCGAGACGCTGCCCGCCCTCGCCGCCCGGACGTCCGCGGGCCTGGTCGTGGCCGACGTCTCCCCGCTCCGCCTGTCCCGGTCCTGGCGGGCGAGCGTGGCGGCGGGCTTGGGTGCCGGCGGCACGGGCATGGCGGAGGTGGACGCCCACAACGTGGTCCCCCTGTGGGGCCCCGCGACTGAAAAAAGAGAGATCGGCGCGCGCACGCTCCGCCCGCGCCTGCACCGGTGCCTGCCGGACTTCCTGACCGAATTCCCGGCCCTGCCGCCCGTCACGCCCTGGGCGGGCCCGCCGCCGCCGCCGATTGACTGGGCCGCCATCATCACTGAAGCCACGGCAGCAGGCGCCGCCGTCCCGGAGGTCGCCTGGTGCGTGCCCGGGGAGGCGGCCGCCCGGGCGGCGCTGGCCGCGTTCGCCACCCGGGACCGACTGAAGGTGTATCTGAAGCGGAACGACCCCAACGTCGGTGAGTGAAAACGAAAAGGATGCAGCGCGCGCCACGCACGCTCAAAAACAAAAACACCGCTCCTCAACCTCATCCACTTGCTCACTTCCTTTCTCCCTCCTCTCCCAACGCAGACGGCCTCTCCAACCTCTCGCCCTACTTCCATTTCGGCCAGCTCGCCCCCCAACGCGCCGCCCTGGCCGTGGACGCGGTCCGCCACCTCAACCGCGAGGCCGCGGACTCGTTCCTGGAGGAGGCCATCATCCGGCGGGAGCTGTCCGACAATTTCTGCTGGCACGAACCCGCCTACGATTCCTTGGACGGCGCGGCGCCCTGGGCCCGGGAGTCCCTGGAACTGCATGCCTCCGACCCCCGGGAGTACACCTACACCCGGGACCAGCTGGAGGCGGGCGCCACGCACGACGAGCTGTGGAATGCGTCCCAAAGCGAATTGGTCAGCCTGGGCAAGATGCACGGGTTCATGCGGATGTACTGGGCGAAAAAGATTCTGGAGTGGACGCCCGGGGGTGCGGGGCCCGACGGCAACGGCCCTGCCTACGCCCTGGCCACCGCCATCTACCTGAACGACAAGTACGAGCTGGACGGGCGGGACCCGAACGGGTACGTGGGGTGCATGTGGGCGATTGCAGGCACGCATGACATGGGCTGGGCCGAGCGGGCGGTCTTTGGCAAGATCCGCTACATGAACTACGCGGGCTGCAAGCGCAAGTTCGACATCGGTGGGTATGTGGGCAAGGTGCGGCGGGCTGTGGCGGCGGAGGCGGCGCGTCGTGGGGCTTGAGAGAGTTTTTTTTTTTTGCCTGTGTGTGTGTGGATGGAATGGTCTTGTTTTGCCTTGTTTCAACAGAGCCGACGCCCGCCGACACACGCACGCCTCTCACAATTACGCTCACTGCCGACTGTTCGATGTAAACACGCGGAATTTAAAAAGAAGAAGAAAAAGGATGCTTAGAGAAATCATGCCCTCTTGTTGCCGCTCCCCTGGTCGCGCCCGGCCGCTGCCGCGACGACCGCGCCCCGGGGCGGGGCGGCGGGGGTTGCGAGCGAGGAGGCCGACGACGGCGCATCATTGGCGGATGGCTCACTGGACCCGACGGCAGGGGCGCGGTCCGGGCTGGCGGTCTCTTTCGGCGCCGGCTCTGCCTCCTTCGTTTCCTCAGCCGCCTCCTCGCGCGCGCCGCCGCTGGCGCTTCCGCCTCGCACAACCCCACGCGCCGCGTCCAGCAGCCCCGCCCACGGCTCCCAGGCCGGCCAGGCCGGGCGGGCGCCCGACCGCTCGTGTAGGCGGCCGTAATCCAGGGTCGTCGCCAGGGAGGGCTGGGAGGCGGCCAGGTGGATAAACACGCGTGCGGTTGCCAGGGCGGGGAACGCGCCGAGGAGGGCGGAGTCGGCCGACGCAATCGCGTCCAGCACCAACGGCATCTCCCTCCGGAAAATGAAGGCGCGCAGCCCGGGAGACGCCAGCCAGGTGGCCTGGCCGGAGACATGGCAGTAGACGTGCAGGGAGTGGGTTTCTCCCGCAGCGCCGGCTGCTGCTGCTGCGGCCGCGGCGGCCACGTTTGCGGCCGGGCCGGGTGGGGCGCCGGCGTCGACGTCGGCGTCGGCGTCGGCGCCAGCGCTCTCACCAACCTCGCCATGGAACCGCCACTCCGCCAGGACCTCGTCCCGCACCATGCGCACGTACCAGCCGTCCAGCTGGGCCGGGTTGTACGCCCGGCCGACCGAGAGGGCCAGGTCGCCCGTCACGTCGTTGTGGGTGAGCGTGTACCGGCGCGGGCCGGCCGGCGGGTGGGGGCCGGCAGGGGAGGAGCCGGGCAGGTGGGTGACGGTCAGCTTGGAGGGCGTGAAGACGGGCGGGTCCAGGAAGCCGGCGCAGACCTGAAGGAGAGCGCGGCGGGAGAGAAAAAGAGAGGAGAGGGAGGGTGAGGGGGCCGAGGTTCGCCACGGCGGACGATTCCCGGGCGCTCTTTTTGGGCCGCGGGGGTTGGGGCGAGCACGCGCAGGCGCGATGCTTCTCTCCTCGCCAAGAGCTGTCAAACACTAAATGCTCCTCACCTTGAGGCTGCCGCGGGCCCGCGCCCGGCCAGACCCAGAGGCGGAGCCGCCGGAGGAGGCTCGGCTTGGAGTGGGTGGCGCCGGCGGCGGCAGAAGGCACGGCGAGCGCGGCGGGTCTCGCCTCGCCTGCGGGGGGCGGCCCAGCCAGCGGGCCCCCATGGATGTGGATGCCATGGGGTCAGGCTAGCAGGCCGGGGGAGGGCGGATGGATGTGCGTCCGGCCGGCCGGCACGCGCGGGAAATAAAGGGACGCAGAGAGGTGGCCCGAAGACGTGGCCCAAAGACGTGGCCCTAGCAAACGAGGATTGGGGGAGCGCCCCACCCCAGACTTTTCTGGGGGGGCGCACGCACACGCTATTCTGGACCACCAAACTGCGTGCTTGGGGCCAGAAAGGCAAGGCCGCTGGAGAGCCGTGCGCTATCCGGGGAGAAGCGTGAGGGAGAAGAGAGGCCGCAAAGTGTGGCCGCGGGTTGTGAGTGAGGAGAAAAGGAAGTCCTGACCCTCATTTCTCCTCTCGATGGGCCCGCCGCCCGCCGCCCACGCTCCGGGGCGGCCCGGGCCCCTGCCGGCGCGGCCCCGCCGCCCTGCCCGACACGCCCCTCAAACCACGACGCACTCTGATGGGCGGCCTGTGGGCGGGTGCGGCGGCGCCGGCCACGCGGCAGAGGAGTGCGCTGCTCCTCCCTCACCCACCCGGCGCTCCTTGCTCGCAACGACAGCGCTCGCCTCCCTGCTCACCCCACGCCTGACCAGCGCGGCGGCGGTGGAGGCCCCACCGCCGGTCGCCTCCACCCCCGCAGCCGCACTCGACCCCCCACCCCTCCCGCCCTTCACCTCGCCCGGCCCGTACGCGCCCCGCCGCCTGCCCGCCCTGGACCACGTGTGCGCCGACCTGGCCCCCGCCTGCACTGCGCCCGCCCAGTGCTCGGTGACCCTGGAGCTGTGGGTGCCCGGGCGGCAGGGCGGGGAGGCGAGCCCGGGGCCGGACCGGGGCGGGCTGCGCCCCGCGACGCCGCGGCGGGCCGGGGCTGACCCCGCCGGCCCCGCCCCACCCCACCAGCCCCCGCCCCGCCCCCACCCCTCCCTCCCCTCGGGCGGCCCGCCCTTCCCGCTCGCCGTCATCACGGGCGGCTTCTTGGTCGGCCGGGCCGCCTACGCCTCCCTGGCTGCCCACCTGGCCGGGTGGGGCTTTGCGGCCCTGGTGTATGACCGGGGCGGGGAGTCGGCCCTCAACCCGGTGGACGACCTGCTGGCCGCGGACGTGTTGCTGTCGGTCCTGGACTTCATGGAGGCCTCGCCCGCCCTGTCCCAGGTGGCGGCGACGAGGACGCGGTCAAGGGGAGGGGGAGGAGGAGGGGGAGGGGGCCAGGCGGTACCGGGCGGCGGCGGCCCGTCCACCATCCTGGTGGGCCACTCCCGGGGTGCCAAGGTGTCGGTGCTAGCGGCCGCCCGGGATTTCGCTGCCGCGTCGGCCGCTGGCACGCGCCCGCGCATCGCGGCCCTGGGCCTCCTCGACCCGGTCAATGTCACCCGGTACGCGCCGCAGTCCCCGCGCTTCCCCTCCGCGACGGCCGCCCTGGTCGGCGGGCCGCCCCAACTGGCGGGCCTCCCTATAGCCATCGTCGGCGGCGGCTGGGCGCACGACTGCGCGCCCGCGGACGCCAACTATGATACCTTCTACGCCGCCAGCCGGGGGCCGACCTGGATGACGGTCCTGCCGGGCGCGGGGCACTTCCAATTTGTGGGCACGGGCTTTGGTGCAAGAGGAGGAGGGGGAGGGGGAGGGGGAGGAGAAGGGAGTGGGCCCGCCGCCAGCGCCCCACCACCTCCTGGCGCGGGCGCGCCCTTCCTGCAGCGCGCCCTGTGCGCGGAGGGGCCGGCGTCGGGGGAGGCGGTGCGGGCGGCGGCGGCGGGCGCGCTGACGGCGTGGAGCCTGGCCGTGCTGGGCGGCGGAGTGGGTGGTAGTGGTGGAGGCGGCGGCAGTGAGGCGGCCGCCGGCCAGCAGGCGCCACCCCCTCCTGCCACTCGGGCCGCCACCAGGCGCCGGCCTACGCTGCCGCCTGCTGCTCCCCCTTCTGCTCCTTTCCCGACGGCCGACTGGCTGGATGCAGCGGAGGGGCACATGCGGGCGGTCCTGGGCGGGGAGGCGGCCGTGCTGGGCGTGCGGAAGGGCATACCTGTGTGACATAATTAGAAGGAAAAATAGAAAGCGAGTGCCTGCCGCCCCCGAGCCCCACCCCACTTTGGCTTTTCCCCTCCGCGTGGGTTCTTCCACACCACACCGCACCAGCACAACATCCTCCCTCTCTTCTCTCATGGCCGACCCGTCGGCCGTGGGCGCGCCGCCTGACGGGCCCCGCATCAAGCTGGGCAAGGGCGCGGGCGCGGTGAGTTGGTGGGAGAGGAGGACGCCCCCCATCTAGAGGAACGCGCGCCGCCGCGGCATGTCCAAGGTGGCCAAGGAACGAGCGGGTGGGCGGCCTGGTGCCTCTCTCCCCCCCTCCCACTGCCTGGCTAAGCGAGCAAGATTGTCAGGCTTGCGAATGGAGGTGGCGGAGCGGGTCCTGACCCATTCACCGTCAACCGCCCCTCGCCGCGGTTGGCCTAAGAGGCCGCGCCTGCCCACCGCGGGCCTACTTTTTCTCTTGCTCTCTCCGTCTCTCTCCCACCCTCACACTCTCGCCCGCACCTTTCCTCTATAGCACCCCGACCTAGCTGACGCCCCTTCTAGCCCCCTACTATCGGGTGGGGTGACCGACAATGCGTGGGTGTCGGGTGAGTTTACATTTTTTTCATTTTTTTTCATTTTTGGGGCGGCGCGCGAGAGAGAGATTTGGAGTGCGCCGCCCATTGGCCTCCACGTTGATCCTCGAGGGACCGTGCGACACCGCCATCAGTGCAAGTGACGTGTGTCCTGTACGTCGAGGGGACGGCAAGCGAGAAATTAGGGGGTGAAAGCGCTGCCGCGCGCCGGCTCTTTCTCTCCTGGCAACGCACCCGCGCTGGCTGCCTGTCGCCGCCGCGCTCGTGGGCTAGCCGAAAAAAATAAGAGGCCCGCCTCTCTCCCAGGCGCCCGGCGCACCATCACTCACACTCACGACGCCTCCCTCCATCACCTACTTTCATATGCAGGGTCCTCCGACGCTGGCCGCCTGGCCGCATCGTCGGACGCCTCCTCGCCCGCCTCGCCCTCGGCCCTGACGGCCCTCCCCGGCGGCCCCCGCCGCTGGGGCGCCCTCTCCCTGGGCGCCCGCGTGTCGGTCGGCATCGGCGCCCACGACGGCGCGGTCTACGCCTGGGGCGCCAATGACTGGGGCCAGCTGGGCGTCGTGCCCGTGGCGGGCGGCGAGGGCGCCGCCTCGGCCGCTACGGCCACCTCACCCGCCCGCGTCGCGGTCTTAAAGGGCTGGCCCGTGAAAGCCGTCGCCGCCGGCGCCAACCACGTCGTCGCCCTGACCGACACGGACGTCATCACCTGGGGCCGCAACGATGCGGGCCAGGCCGGCCAGGGCGCGCGCAGCGAGGTCGGGCCAGTCAAGCCGCGGTCGCTGCGCCCGCTCCAGGGCGCGCGCGTCGTGGCTGTCGCGTGCGGGGCCGACCACACGCTTGCCCTGACCGCCACCTCCGTCGTCTTTGCCTGGGGCGCCAACGGGTGTGGACAGCTGGGCGTCGGCGACACGGCCCCCCGGCGCGCGCCCGTCGTGGTGTCGGGGCTGTGGGGCCTGCCGGTCGTGCGCCTGGCCGCGGGCGGGTGCCACTCTGCCGCCCTGACCGCGGCGGGCGCCCTCTTCACGTGGGGCGACAACGCCTGGGGCCAGCTGGGCCACGGGAGCGGGGGCGAGGTGGTTGAGGAGGAGGAAGGTGGGGGGGCGAGTGCTCCCAGCCGCTTTGCGCTCGTCCCGGCGGAGGAGGCGGACGCGGCCCCGCCCGCCTCCACCTCGCCCCCACGCCCCCCGCTCGCCCGGCGCCCGGTCAACCACCGTTTCCTGGCCGCCCTCGTCGCAATGGGCATCCCGGAAGCCCAGGCGGTCGTCGCCCTGGCCGAAACGGGCTCGGTGGGCGTGGAGGTGGCGACGGAGTGGCTGTTCTCCGTGCCGGAAGCCGTGCTGGACCGCCTGGTGGGCGGCGGCGGGAAGGGCGAGGGCGGCGGGCGGGCAGCCGCCATGGGCGACGGCGGCGGCGGCACGCCACCCACCCCCGACACGCCGACCTCGCCCTCCCAGTACGACCCCCTGCCCGCCGCCTCCGGGGGCGCGCCCGCCCCGGCCATCCCGGCGTCCTGTGTGGCCCTGCCCCGGCGGGTGCGGTCACTGGCGGGCGTGGTCCTGGTGGCGGCGGGCCCCCGCCACATGGTGGCGGCCGCGGCGGGCGGGGGGCTGTGGGCCTGGGGCGACGCGGCCGCGGGCGCGGGCGGGGTGCCCCCGTCCAGCCCCGGCGCGGCCGCCTCCGCGCCGTCCGCGTCCCCGCCTTCCTCGTCCTGCCTGTACGTGCCTGTGCGCGTGGGTGGACCCGCCACCACGTACGGCACAATCACCGCCCTGGCCGCGGGCGAGGAGCACACGCTCATCCTGGTGGCTGCCGGCGGCGGCAGCGGCCGGGTGTGGGGGTGCGGGCGGGCGGCCGGCGGGCGCCTGCCCGGCGCGCCGGCGGGCGCGCCGCCCATCATCGCCCCGCCCGTCCGCCTGGCCCCGCCCACGCTGGCGACCCCGGGCTCTGCGGCCTGGGGTGTGGCGGCGACGACGGCGGGGTCGGCCCTCCTGGTGCGCGGCCCGGGAGAGGACAACGCCATTCCGTCTCCCAGCTCCTCGCTCCAGCCCGCCCTCGCGGATCGCCTCCGGGACGCCATCTCCGCGGCGGCCGCGGACGCCGCGTCCGCCGCCGCCTCCGCGTCGCGTGGTCCCACCATCACGTCCACGCCGGACCGGACCTGGCCGTCGGCGGTGCACCTGAAGCCCATCCTAGCGGCGGTCGAGCTCGTGTTTGGGTCGGCCTCCTCGCTGGCGGCCGCCTTTGTGCGGCCACCCGGGGCGGACCCCGCGCCCACAGGGACCGCCCTGACCGCGTCCTCGCCCGCGGGCGTGGGTGGCCTGGACTGTCGGGCCCTGGATGACGCGTACACGCGCCTGCTGGGCCTGTACGGGCCCGCCTTCACGGACACGCCTGTGGTCGCGGGCGGGCCGCCCCAGCGCGCGGCGACGGCGTCCGTCGTCGCCCTTTGCTCCGCCAGCGTGTCGGGGGCCCTGTACAAGGCCACCAACGCGCTGCTGGACGACCTGCACCGCCACGCCCGGGCCCTGGGCTCCCCCGAACGGGCGGCCCTGCTACTGGCGGCCGCCCAGTGCCCGCTGCTGGCCGACCGGGCGGCCGGTGGCGTCCTCGTCCCCCGCCTCTGCCACACCATCCTCCGCGCCCCGCGCACCGCCCGGGCCCGCCTGGTGGGCTGGTGGGCGGACTACCCGGCCGACCTTCTGGCAACGCGCGTGGTCGCGCCGCTGCAAGCCTTTTTGACGGCGGAGCTGTGCGCGACCAAGAAGCTCACGGCGGCCGTGATGCACGCGATCAAGGTCTTGGCCCTGGTGGAGGAGGCCAACGCGGCCGGGCGGGCCCTGCCGCCCGACGCCTTTTACAATGAGCTCATCTCCGAGAAGCTGGACGTGGAGGACCATTACGTTGCCTGGCGCCAGTCGCACGACGCCCCCGCCGCCCAGCCCGGCTCGGACGGGCCCTTCTCCTTCTGTTCCTACCCGTTCCTCCTCAACGCGCGGGCCAAGTCCCGCCTCCTGCACACCGAGGCCCGCTTCCTCATGACCCAGACCGTGCACCAGGCCCGCATCGAGCACGTGGCGGCTGGTGGGGGTGGGGGTGGGGGCGGCAACGGAGAGGGCGCGGCCGCGGTGGCGGACCCTGAGGAGGAGGGCCGGGTTGTGCCGGACAAGCGGTCGGCAGCGGCCGAGGCCCGGGCGGTGGCCGCCGCGGACGCGGCCGCCCGGGACGCGGCTGCCGCGGCGGCTGGGGCCGGCGCCTCGGCCGCCTCGCGTGCCCTCCCGCGCTCGACCGCCTCCCTGCGCGGCCTGCTGGCGGCGGTGTGGCGGGGCGCGCCCGTCGCGCCCACCACCCCCGAAGGCCCGCCGCCGCCCGGGTCGACACACGGGGCTCTCGGCCCGCCGTCGGCCACGCCGGGCTCGCACTCTGCCTCAGCCTCCCCTGGCGACGGGCCGGCAGCCACGTCAGCTGCTCCTGCTCCGCCCCTGCAGCCGGCCCTGCTCTCCTCCGACGCCCGCGCGGCGGCGGCCCGGGAGGTGACGGCCGCGGCCACCCGGGAAGCGCGCGCGTCGGCCGCGGGCTCCTCCCGGGCCGCCACACCCGCCGCCACGCCGACCGCCGCCCAGGCGGCCGCGGCCGCGGCGGCGGTCGGCCTGCCGTCTGCCGTCGACCCGGCCGACCAGGCCGCCCATCACCACCCGGCGGGGCCGATCCGGCACGGGTCGATGAACCTGCCACCCCCGGAAGCGTCGGGCGTGCCCGCCACCCACCCCGACATGTGCATCATCCGCGTCCGCCGCACCCACCTGCTGGAGGATGGGTTGGCTGAGGTCGGGCGCCAGCGCCCGCGCGACCTGCTGAAGCCGCTGCGCGTCCACTTCATCGGCGAGGACGGCATCGACGCGGGTGGGGTGAAAAAGGAGTTTTTCCAGCTGCTCGTGACCGAGCTGCTCTCCCCAGATTACGGCATGCTGGTCTACTTGCCCGAATCCCGGACCTACTGGTTCCATGCGGCCTCCCTGGAGGGCGAGGACGCCTTCATGCTGCTGGGCCTGGTCCTGGGCCTGGCCGTGTACAACGCGGTCCTGCTGGACTTCCCGCTCCCGCTCGCGCTCTACCGCCAGCTCCTGGGCCAGCCGCCCCAACTGCGCGACCTGGAGGAGATGGAGCCGACGCTGGGACGGTCCCTGCGCCAGCTGTTGGACTGGGAGCCGCCCGCGGATGACCCGGCCGCGACCGTGGAGGCCACTTTCTGTGCGACCTTCACGGCGTCCGTCCCGGGCGTCGCGCCCGACAGCGGCCCGCCCGTGGAAGTCCCCCTGGTCCCGGGCGGGGAGGCCCTCCCCGTCACGGCCGACAACCGGGCGGCCTACGTGGAGGCCTACGTCCACCACGTCCTGGTTGGCAGCGTGGCCCCCCAATTCGAGGCCTTTGCCCGCGGCTTTGCGGCCGTGTGCGGCGGGCCGGCCGTCCACCTGTTCTCCGCGACCGAGCTGGAGCGCCTGGTGTGCGGGTCGCCCTCCCTCGACTTTGGCGCCCTGCGCAAGTCGGCCCGGTACGAGGGCGGCTACACCGCGGACGCGCCCGCCGTGACCTGGCTGTGGGAGGTGGTGGAGGGCGAGCTGAGCGGGGAGGAGGCCCGCCGCTTCCTCAAGTTCTTCACGGGCTCCGACCGGGCGCCGATTGGTGGCCTGGGCGCACTGCGGGTGACGATCCAGCGGGACGGCGCCGCGGGGGCGGCCCGCCTGCCGACCGCGCACACCTGCTTCAACACGCTGCTTCTGCCGGCCTATCCGACCAAGGCGGTGCTGGCGGACCGGCTGAAGCTGGCCATCATGAATTCCGAGGGTTTCGGGCTAGAGTAGATAGAAAAATGAAAATAACATGGATGGAATGGGGGTGGGTTGGAGAGAGGGTGAGGGTTGGATTGGAGAGTCAGAATTGCATAAAATACAACGGTCGGCGCGGGAATGGTGTGTATGACGGTGTGTGCGCGCGTGTGTGCGAGAGAGAGCGGGGCGTGCACGTGTCTCTGTGTGAATCCGAAAACTCTTCAAATCAATGTTCATAATGTTTTTTACAACATCAATCAGTTCTTGCGCTCCAGCAGCAGGCCGCACTCGATGTGGTCGGTGTACGGGAACTGGTCAAAGAGGGCGGCCGCGACGGGGACGTGGCTGTCAGCGGCCACCAGGCCCGCCACGTCCGCGGCCAGGGTGGCCGGGTTGCAGGAGATGTACAGGATGCGGTCAAAGCGGGGGAGGAGGGTGTGCGCGCAGGCGGGCCCCACGCCCGCGCGGGGCGGGTCGACAAATAGCGTGGACAGGCGCCAGGCCCGGGGGTCGACGGCCCCGGGCGCCCGCCCGCCGATCTTCATGGGTGGGGGGTCGGACCCCGCGTCGGGTGGGGGCAGGGCGTCCAGGCCCGCCGCGGCCGCGGCCTCACAGTTGGCCAGGACGGCCGCGACGTCGGCAGCGTCGGCGCGGATGACCATGACGGGCACGCTTTGGTCAGCCCCACCCCCGTCGCCCAGCCCGTTGGCCGCCAGGTTGACGGCCGCCGCCGCCACGGAGGTGCGCGAGACTTCCGTGGCCAGGGTCCGGCGGAAGGTGGGCGCCAGGGCCACCGTGAAGGCCCCACCCCCGCAGTAGAGTTCCAACAAGTCGTCGCCTTCCTGGGCAGAGGGCAGCGCGGGCGGCGGGGTCGCGTCCGCCCCGCCATCCACCGGCGCCCGCCCGCCCGCCGCCGCGACCGCCCAGGCCAGCATGGACGCGCACACGGTCGGGTTGGGCTGGCTGAATGCACCCTCCACGTGGCGGTAGGTCAGGGTGCGGCCGTGGCCGATGGCGAGGGCCTCGTCGGTGTGGTTGGACGCCACATCCAGGCGCTGGTTGCGCGAGCGGCCGACCACCTCCACCCGCCCGGCCGCCCAGGTGCCGCCCGAGGCGGCCGCCGCGGCCTTCGCCGCCGCCTCTAGCCGTGCCCGCAGCTTCTCAGCGGCGGTCACCCAGTCCTCGCCCAGCGTGCGGTGGTACACCAGGCTGACGACGGACCCGCCGGCCAGGGTCGTCAGAAAGTTTGCCTGGAACAGGCGAGCCCGCAGGGGCGAGGTGGCCGGGTCGGACTGCACGCTTTTGTCGCCGACCCCCACCACGCCCGCCTCCTCCCGGACAGCCGCCATCAGCTCATCCATCAGTACATTCATGAGGGGCGTGCCAATGGGGAAAGACTCGATGCGCACGCGGGCGGGCGGCGCTTTCGCACCGGGCGGGCGGTCGATGCCATCGGGGGCAGGGACCGCATCGTCAAACATGATAAAGTAGACTTCGCCGTCGTCATGCCACACCCTGAACTCGGCGCGGGCCCGGTAGCCGGACGGTGGGGAGGGGTAGACGGCCAGGGGCGCCGGCGGCAGGGCGCCCACGCCGGACAGGAGGTCCGTGAGGGCCGTGACCTTGTGGTCCAGGCGGGCCGCGTAGGAGGGCGGGTCGACAGACCCCGGCTTCAGGGGCGGCAGCGGGCAGCGTGGGGGGTGGGGCAAGGGAGGAGGTGGGGGTTTAGTGCTGCGGCGCTTGCCCCGGGCCCGCTTGTACGGGGCAGCGGTCGCGCCCGTCGCCGCGCCCGTGGCGACCCCGCGAGCAGGTGGCGGCGAGGAAGACGCAGACGCGGCGGCTAGATTGAGGCAGCGGCACCGAAGGAACCGCCCCAGGCGGACCGTCGTGGGGAAGAGCGGCATGTTGCGTGTCCACTACGCCTTGAGCACACACGTGTGCACACTACTGGGCCCGCTAGCTAGGGGTGGAAGGTGAGCCGGGTACGTGCCCCCCTCAAAAAGGAAATGAGACAATTAGCGCAACAAACAGAGAGGGCGAATTCTCAACCCTGAACCACAACTCTCTCCCGTCCCATTCTCTCTCAGTCATCCCGCACGTGCACGAACAGGCTCCCTTTACTGCCCCGCGTCACCCGCAGGCTGGGCGACAGGAACAGCCAGTCAATGAAGCCCGCGCCCCGGGCGGTGGTCGGCCGGGCGGACCGCAAGCCGGTCGGTGCCTTGTCGCTTTTCTTGTTTGACGACAGGGGCAGCCGAAGCAGGCCGCCCAGGAAGCGAATCTCGACTCCCGTGATGTCGATGGACGTCCGGGTGGGGCTTGCCGGCGCGCACACGCCCAGGGCCACCACCTGCACCGCCCCACCCGGCAGGAGGTTGACCACATTTTCGACGCCCTCCCCGCCCTCCCCCAACCCCACCACCTGCCAGTTGTTGACCTTGTCCGCCAGGGCGGCCTGCAGCGGGTTGGCGTCGGCCGCCTGCTCCGACCAGACCAGGCGCCACCTGCCGGCGGCTAAGGGCGAGCGCGCGGGGTCCGGGACGCCCGCACCGGAGGCGGCGAGGGTGGTGGCCAAGGAGAGGACGGCGGAGGCATCGAGCCTGCCAGCCCGGGCGCCTGCAAGCTGGGCCGCCGCGCCCGGCACGTCCGGGCGGGCCAGGACAAACAGGGTGCCCTTGTTGCCCCGACTCAGCCTGAAGGCGCCGTCTGGGGACAGGTAGGTCACGTCCAGCCAGCCCTTGACCTCGTCCGCCAGCGGGCCGCCTAGTTTCTCAAAGAGCGAAAAGGGGACGGGGTAAGGTAGGGAGGGCAAGGGAACCCCGGCCCTCCAGTAAAAAGCGGCGGACTGGAAGGCAAAGTCCAGGCGGGTGCCGGGGCCCTGAGTGGGTCGGGCGGACGAGGACTTGCCCAGCAGGGGAATGCCGGCCCCGGCCCTCGGGGTGAAGCCCGGGATGGGGGCAGCCGCGGTCGCGGCGCGCGCGCGCACGCGCAGGGTGCCCAGGGCCGCGGCCTCGACCACGTTTGTGACGGAGACGGGGGCGACCAGCTGGCCGCTGGCCTGGTTCACAACTGCAGGCTCGATCTCCTGGGAGATGGCTACCGCGTCGGAGCCCGTGAAGGAGCGCTGGATGGGGGACGCCGTCCGGGCAGCGTTGGAGGTGAAGAGGAGAGACCAGCGCCCATACAGGCGGGGGTCGGCCGTGCGGGCGCGGGCGGGCGTGCCGCCGTCGGCCTCCAGGGTGGCCACGGCGTCAGCAAAGACAGCCGCGTCGCCGGGTGAGAGCCCTGACTTGCCACGCCCGGACGCACGGGAGATGATGGAGAGTAGGGTGGCCCGGGCGGAGGAGGCGGTCGAGGTCGAGGCAGCGCCGGCGGACCGGGACAGGGCCAGCCTTTTTGAATCAACCTTGTCGTTTGCCTGTCTCATGCCTTCCTCTGTGTCTAGTGCCACCGCGACAGCCGGCGGGGCGGCGTCGGGGCGTCGGGGCAGGCGCGGGCGGCTAGCGGCGCGCGTCGGCGTCGGGGCGCCGACCAGAGTTGTGGGGCGCGGGGCGGGCGGGCGGGCAAGCATTCTGTCTCAGATGTGGGAGCGCACGTGTGAGTTACGCCCGCTACGCGCACACAGGAGATGCACAGGGGTGGCTTGAAGAAAGGATGGACGGCGAGAACATGGAAGTGACAGAGAAAGGGAAACCGCTGCGACGTGGACACCCATTCTTGATAAAAAAGATCGTCCCTCTCCCAAAGTAAAGTATGGCCGCCTCTGTCCTGGGTGTTGTCGGCTCCATTCTCTGCCCGCTGTGGCCGCTGGCGACGTGGTAAGTGTTTACCGGTTGGGGTTTGGGTTTTTGGAAAGAACAGCGGACACACCCGCGCCCCCTTCCGACCTTCTCTTGCTTTTTTTCCCCCCACAGGGCCGAGGTCGCTCGCTGCGAGAAGCCCAAGACAGCCCTCCTGGCCGCCCTGGGCCCCGCCCTGCGGTCTTGGTACGACCGGGCGCCCGCAGTCGAGGTTCTGACCTACGCTCCGACGACCGTGGCTACTGTCGACGTTACGGCGACGCACATGCGGGAGGCCGCGTCGAAGGGCTTCCGGTCCGTGGCGGGCTTCATTTTCGGGGGCAATGAGCCGCGGGCGGCGGTCATTGGGGGTGGCGCTGCCGTCCCTGCCAACCCGGAGACTGATGCGGCGGTGTTGGCCGGCGACAAGATGCGCATGGGCGGCCCGGGCGAGAAGGTCGCGATGACCTCGCCCGTCATCATGCACCCGCCCGTGGCGACTGGGTCTCAACAGCCCGCGTCTTCATACACGGTCCAGTTTGTCATGCCTTCCAAGTACGGCGGCCCGTCTGCGCTGCCAATCCCGTCGAATCCAAACGTCCGACTGGCGAGCGTCCCTTCCCTGACCGTGGCCCGCGTCGCCTGGCGGGGCGGGCCCCGCCCGGACGACGCGGTGGTGGCCGCCCGCATGGGCGAGCTGGAGACGGCCTTGGCCGCCGACGGCCGGTGGAGCCGCGCGGACGGCGTCACCCCGCCGCGCCTGCTGGGGTATTACCCGCCCTTTGCGCCCCGGTGGCAGCAACTGCACGCGGTGGAGGTCGGGGTGGTGGAACGGGCTGTGCAGTGAGGGCCTGCCTGACGCCTGAGAGAGAGGGGCGGCGGCCCCTTGGCTCCACCTCACGAGCAAATGGTGGCCTTTTCGGCTGAGACTTTCAGTCTCTAGCTGAAGGGATGTACGAAGAGGTGGGTGGACGCTGAGGAGAGAGGAGCGGGGCGACGGGCGAGGAAATGAAGAGAGAGAAGCTGAGGAGAGAGGGGTCACAGAGCTTCTCTTTTGTTTCACTCTCTTGTTTCCCCCGCCAAGAGGCACACCTCTAGCGCGCACGCCTCTTCACACGGGTTCGAACTCCGAGTACCGCACAAACCAGGCCAGGCCAGCGCGCTCTCAGGAGAGCTGGCAGCCCCGCACGGCACAGAGAGGTGCGTCCAGGAAAAAAAAAACTCGGCAACAAGCGCGCCGCATTGCTAGCCACTCCCCCTGCACCCCCACGCCCCCCGCCGCCACACCCGCCCAGCCAGACCGCACTTCCCTCCCAGTGGCGTCAGTCACATGTACTCTCACCATCGAGAGGTAGTGGGTGCCCCTAAAAGCCCCTGTGCACACGCGAGCAGAGAGGCAACGCCCGCCCTCACACCCCCGCCGCCCGCCAGCGCGGAGCGCTCCTCTCTCACATCTCTGGCCTCCGCCACCACGCACACTCAGGCACGCACTCTTTCTCTCCTCCACCGTCGTCGTCCTTTCTATCATGTACTCCGGGTTTGGCCAGGCCGTCGCGGTCCCCGCGCCCGGCGGCAACCGGCGGGCGGGCTCGCCCAGCCGGGCCACCCCTCCCCAACCCCGCCCTTCCCCGCCCGACGTCGAACTCGCTGGCTTTGGCAACGCCCCGCCCCGGCGCCGGGCCCTGGGCCACACCCTGGTGGGCGCCGTCGGCCTGACCGTGCTCGTTCTGGCCACCCTGTCGGCCTTTACGGGCGGCGTCGGCTCGGCCGTCGCCGCCGTGGGTTCGGCCTTTGGCCGCCTGCGCGGGCCCCGCCCACCTCCCGTGTCGGGGCCGCTGCCGTGGGCCGACGACGAGGGCTTTGTCACCACGGCCGGCACGGCCTTCATGCACCAGTGCCGCCCCTTTTACGTTTCCGGCTTCAACGCGCACGACCTGCTGCCCAAAGCCATGGCGGACGTGCGCACCCACCGCATGGTCTCCGGCCGGTCGGGCCGCGCCCTCATCGCCTCCATGTTTGCCAACGCCACCCGGTCCTACGGCCTGAACACGGTGCGCCTGTTTGCGGGGACGACCGACCCGGCGCACCGGGTGCTGGACGGGAAAGGCACCTACGCCAATGAGGACGCCCTTGTCGCGCTGGATTTCATCCTCGACACCGCGCGCGCTTCGGGCCTGAAAGTCATCCTCTCCCTCCTCGACAACTGGAAGGCGGGCGGCGGCGTGGACGAGGTCGTCGACTGGTCGCCCACCGCCCCCAAGCGCACGCACCGCCGCAAGAAAGACGGGGCCGGCGACTTTGACGGCGGCGCGCTGAGCGCGTCGGCACGCGCGTACGAGGCCGCCCGCCACGCCCTCTTTTTCTCCGACCCGGGCTCCCGGGACATTTACAGGCGGTGGGCGGGCATCCTGTTGTCGCGCACCAACTCGCTCAACGGGCGCCGGTACGGGGAGGACCCGACCATCCTGGCCTGGAACCTGCTGAACGAGCCCCGGTGCGAGACGGGGGTGGTGCCCGAGTGCGCCGCCGCCCTGCCCGCCTGGGTGGAGGAGATGGCGGCGCTCGTGAAGGCCGGCACCCGCTCCCTGGTCACCATTGGCGAGGAAGGCTTTTTCGGGGGGGCGGACCCCCGCAACGCCTCCAACCCGGGCGACTGGGGCCCCGGGACGGGCCAGGATTTCGGGCGCGACCACGGCCTGGGCGGGGTCGACTTTGCGACCGTCCACCTGTGGCCGGACAACTGGGACAAGGAGACGGGGAGCTGGGGCGTCGACTGGTTGGACGCGCACGCGGCGGCCGCGGCGGACTTGGGCAAGCCGGTCCTGCTGCAGGAGTTTGGCAAGGCGTTGCCGGCCTCCAAAACGCCGGGCGCGTGGGGGCGGGGCGTGAAGGGCGGGCGGGACCCGCTCTTCAAGGGCGTGTACGCTTGGGCGACGGCCCAACTGGAAGGGGTCAACACGAGCGCCGTGCGGACGGCGCCCTCCCCGCTCGCCGGCGCCGCCTTCTGGCGGTGGGACGTGGGCGTGTACGCTGGGGTCAAGCCGACGGACTATGGCGTGGGCGACGGCGACAGCTCCACCTTTGCCATCGTCTCCGCGGCCGGCGCGCGGAGCGCGGCTCTGACCGCCGCGCTCGCGCCCAGCCGGGGCGAGGGCTGCCCGGCAGGGTGCTGGGTGCCGGTGCCAGCCAGCGCGGGCAAGGCCAAGGGCGCGTGCGTGGACTCGCCGGCCACGTGCGGCCTGGACGGGGACGCGGCACTGGAGGCGTCCGACCGGCGGGCCGTCGTTGCCGCCGCCGACGCGGGCGTCCGGGTGTACGGTTCCCGGGCCGCCTGCTGCCGGCCCGGGCTGGGCGCGTTTGTGAATGGATGCAAGGGCGATGTGGGTGTGCCGATGCCCGCGTGAATGGATGAGGAGGATTAGAAAAAGCAAAGAATTGGTTGTGTAGAGCGAGACAAAACAGTGGATGGGTGGATGGATGGCAAAGGGGTGCGGTGGTGGTTTCTCTCTCTCACCCCGTCTCGCCCCTTCTCTTTCTTCACACACACACACACACACACACACACACACACACACACACACACACACACACACACACACACACACACCGCACTCGCACCGCGCCACGCCCGCACTCTCCCCCCTCGTGTCTCATTCATCTTCTACCTCCTCAACCCGAGCGCCCCGGAGGCGGCCGACCAGGCCACCCCGCCCGCCGCGCGCAGCGAGGCCGTCCCGCCCGGCAGGTAGGACGCGCCATAGTATGCCAGCGCCGCCACCTGCACCCCACATGCCGCCAGGGAGAGCAGGTAGGAGTGCAGGATGATGGCCGCGTACAGGGTGACGCCCAAGGAGGCGGCGTACGTGGCCGTGAAGGGCAGGCGGTCGGCCGACAGGACGTGCGCGGCGTGCGCGGCCCAGCCCCGCAGCGCGAAGACGGACGCCATGACCAGGGCGGACCCGAGGGAGAAGCAGAGCGCAAACTTGGCGGGGGCGACCACAATGACGGGCAGGAAGATCGCGAAGGCCAGCAGCAGGAAGGCCGCGCCCGCGCCCAGCAGGGCCAGGAAGTGGGCGACCGCGTTGGGCGAGGGGACGAGGGCCGACCCGGCGGCCGCGGCTCCGCCCGCTGCAGCGGACGCGGCGGCGGCTGCCTTACCCAGGGCCGAAGAGGCGAGGGCCCGGGCCGACGCCGCGCCCTCCTCGACCGAGGAGAGCAGGCGGTCAGAGGCGGACGGGCCGGACGCGGCTGGATGATGGACGAGAGAAGCAAAGCGCGCGCTCAATTTCGCGGTCGTGTGTGCCCGCCCAGCTCTCTCTCTTCGACTCTCTCATTCCAAGCACTCACTGGCCGTGTACTGGTTCCACTCGGAGAGGACGCCGCCCGTGTCGACGGCGGTGGGCGGGGCCGCCCCGCCCCTCCTTGCCTCACTAACGGCCGAGAGCGCGGCGCCAAAAAAAAAGCGCGCGCTGCCCGCTGCGTCGGCCAGGCCGGCGACCGCGCGCTCGCCGGCAGCGGCCAAGCGGTCGACTGGGGTATCTGAGCCGAGGCTGGGTAGGGACATGCTTCTGGGAGATGAGACTGCTGAGGGCAGCGGCGCGTGTCTCGCCCGGAGAAAGAGACGAGTGAGATACGAGAAAAAAAGTTATAAAGACGCTCACTCCGGCTCCCACCCGCCCTCCTCCAGCCCGGCCTCCACCTTGTCCGCCAGATCGCCCGCCCACGCCTGGTCCAGCCGCCCAAAGCCCCTGGGCGTGTCCGTCGCCAGGATGAGGGCGACGCGCCCCGCAGAGCCGGGCGCAACCAGCACACCGGCCGTCCCCGACGGGAGGAAGCGCCCAAACTCGGCACTGCCTCCCGGGTAGAGCTTCAGGTTGGCCAGGTACGTCCCCGCCCTGGAGGCCAGGGCGGACGCGGTGATCGGCCCCGCCGCCGCGGCCCCCGGCGCGCAGGCGGTGGAGGCCGCGCCGATGTGGGCCAGGCACCGCCCGGTCAACCCGTCCAGGGCCACCAGGGCCACGCTGCGTGTGGCGCCGCCCGCCGCGCCCGCCGCCCACCGCAGTTCTGCTGCTGTGGAGGATGGCAGGTCAGGGGAGACCCAGTCGAGGGTCGTCGCGTCCGGGCCGAGCGGGACCTAGGAAGAGACAGGAGAGACAGGGTGAGGTGTGATTATGTGGAGGGGCGCGGCAGGAGGGAGAAAGAAAACCCGGCTCGCCCCCTCTCCTTTTGTCCTCTTACCGGCTCCGGCGTTTTCGGGGCCAGCGTCAACCACTGCAGACCGGTCAGGACCAGCACGGCCGACAGCAGGATGGCGACCACGTCCGCCCGGGACTGGGCGGAGCCGGCAGCGATGGTGGGGGCGACCTGGGAGAGAGGGGAGAGGTGATGTTGAGGACAAAACAGCGCCGCCGCCGGTGTCTTTTGTCTTTCACGTTCCCGTCCCGCCCTTTCTCGTGCCATCACCTACTCACCCCACCCACCACCCGGTTCAGCAGAACGCCTGCAATGCCTAGGGATCCCGCAATGAGGGGGCCGGCCCGCAAGGCGGCGGAGGAGGAGGCGGACAGGTCGTCGGGCGAGTCGCCGGGCGTGGCTCGTAAGGGATAAGGGGAGCGCGATGAGGGGCGGGGGGCTCGCCTGAGGGTGGTGGGTGGCCGAGCGGGTAGGGTAGACGGCGCAACACACCTGGCCGGGAGGAGGGCCAGGGGAGCCATGAGGAAGGGGAGGGGACGGGGCGCTACCAGAAAAGAGAGAGAGGGGAAATTGAAAGCATCGGCGTGCCCGTGCCCCTTCACTTTTCATTTGCACACGGGCGGGCGGGCGCGCGCCCTTACTTCCGCACACGCGCGCGCGCCCCGTCTCAGGAGGACATGCTGGGTGACCCCGTCCCACAAGTGCCACCCCGGGCGTTCCTGGGCGATGATGGCGCGGGCGCGGGCCGGGCGAGTAGCGGCGCGCTGCCTCCCTCTCCTCCACCGCCGGCCGCCTCCGCGCAACGCCCGGTCAGTGCGGCCGATGCGGCGGCCGCATCAGGGGCACCCCCTCCCCTGCCCACGCCCGCCGGGTGGGCGGCAGAGGCGGGAGGGGGTGGCAGCCCTTCGATGCACAGCGCACCCCCGCCGCCGCCGCCGCCGCCCCCGCCCCGGCCGCCCGCGCTGTCCGTGCCTGGTGGCTTTGGCGCCGGCCCCGGCCCGCACGCCTCCTCCATTAGCCCATCGCTGAGCGAGGCAGGGGACTACTTGGACGCCGCGTCGGAAGGTAAATGAGAGAAACATGAGGATGGAGGCAAGAGGTCGAAGAGGCGCCTGGGGGGCACACGCGCGCGGCGCGCGACCAACCCCTTTCATCAAAAAAGCTTACCCCCCCGCCCCGTCTCTCTCTCCTCCACTCCAGTCTCCATGTCCTCGTTCGACGCGGCGGAGGACGCGATGGCCGTCGCCATGGCTGCCGCCGACGCAGAACGCCGGCGGCGGCTGGCGGCCGAGCGGGCGGCCGCCGACGCGGAAGCGGCCCTGAGGGCCGCCCTGGCGTCCGCCCGGGCGGACGCGGCGGCCGCTTCCGCCCGGGCGGACGAAGCGACCGCCCGGGCGGCCACTGCGGAAGCGGCAGTGGTGGCCGCCAACGCGGCGGCGGCCGTGGCGGTCGCCCAACGCCCGCGCTTCACCTCCAGCGAGGATGGCACCGGCGGCGCCGGCACCTCTCCCGCCGCCGCCGCCGACACTTCCCCTACGGCCCGCCGCGTGGCGGTCGCCCGCCTGGTCGCCGCTGCCGTGGCGGCCGCCGCGGAGCGGGCGGACGCCGAGGAACGCGGGGCGACGGCGCAGGCGGTGTTGGCGGCGCGGGTCGACAGGTTTGCTCGCATGCAAGCCGAAGCTGCGAGCAGGGGTGGGGACAGAGACGCGCACCCTGGCGCCGCCTTCTCCTCCAAAGCCGCTGCCAGCAGCAGCCTCATCGCGCCCTGGTGGGGCCAGGCCGCCCTGATGGCGGCCGTGCTGGCGGGCGGGGCGACGGTCGCGCTGTTGGTGTGGGGGGGAGGTGGGGAGGGTGAGGGTGTGGAGGTTGGCGGCGGTCCGGCCTCCTCCTCCTCGCCGCCCTCCCGCGCCCCACCCCCTTCGAGGCCCGTTGCCGCCTCCACGATTGCCCGCGTGAGGTTGTGACGGGGAAGGGCTGGTGGGCGTGTTTCGCAGGTGCGTGCGTGTGATTTCTGTGTGTGCGCGTTGCCGTGTTAGATTTTTCTTTTTCAACCTGTCGTTTGCTCCTATCTCATTCACGCCCTCTGCTTTCAACGCTCACGGCTTCCACCCGCCCTCCGTCACATCCGGCTCGCCCGGCCCTGGCGGGCCCAGGCTGGCCGCCGCCACGTCCGCGGCCGCCCCGTCGGCGAGCGCCGCGGCCAGCGCAGCGCCCGCATCCCTCTCTGCCAACACCCTGGCCCGCTCCGCTGCGCCGCCGCCGCCGCCGTCGCCGCTGTGCCGGGCGGTCGTGATCACCGGTGGCGCGGACGGTGGCCGTGACGGTGGGCCAGTGTAGGCCGGCGGCGGCGGCGGGGTCACCCCACGGGCGGCGAGGAGAGCGATGTTGCCACGGTGCGCGACCTCCTCGGGTCCGGTGTAGCCCAACGCCGCCGCCGCCGCCCGTGAGCTCAGCCCCACAATGGTCCGGACTTCGTCCGAGGAATAATTAATGATGGCCCGCGCGAATTCGGGGTCGCCCGGGGCCGGGCCGGCCAGGGAGACGGCGTCCTGGGCGGCAAAGTCGCCCTCAATGGCCACCACGCCCGCGCCGAACAGGCTCTTGCCCCGGTCCCGGACCGCGCCCGCCGCGCCCGCGTCTAGGCGGAGCGTGCCCCTGACGGGGACGGCCGGAATCCAGCGTTTCCTGCCCCGGGTGGGCGTCGGCACCGCGCAGAAGACGGTGCCGGTGGACCGGTCGCCGGCGATGATGGCCACCATGGCACTGCCCGCGCCCCCGCCTGTGGCCAGGACCGCCGTCGCACACCCGGCCGCCGTCGCGATGCGGGCGGCCGTCAGCTTGGTCGCCATGCCGCCCGTGCCCCACTGAGAGCCGGCCCCGCCGGAGGAGGTGCCCCCGCCGCCCGTGTTGACGGCCAGGGACGCCAAGTCGTCGACGACCGGGATGCGGGCGGCGGCCGGGTCGGACGCCGGGTTGGACGTGTACAGGCCGTCCACGTCTGTGAGCAGGAAGAGCCAGTCCGCGTGGACCAGGGTGGCCACATGCGCCGCCAGTGTGTCGTTATCCCCGAAGCGCAGCTCCTGGACGGCGACGGTGTCGTTCTCGTTGACGACCGGGATCGCGCCGGCGGCGGCCAGGGCGGTGAAGGTGGAGGCCGCGCACTCATACTGGGCCCGGTCGGCCAGGTTGTCCAGGGTGAGCAGGACTTGGGCGCAGGGCAGGCGGAGCGCGCCGAAAAAGTCGTCGTAGTACCGCATGAGGTGGACCTGGCCGATGGCGGCCAGGGCCTGCTTGGCCGCCAGGTCAGCGGGGCGGGACGTGAGGCCCATGCGCGCCGCGCCTGCGCCGACCGCGCCGGACGAGACGAGCACGACCCGGTGGCCGGCAGCGACCAGGTCGCGGGAGGCCTCGCACACGTGGGCCAGGTTGCCCAGGTTCAGGGTGGCCTGGGCCGGGTTGATGAGGGAGGAGGTGCCGACCTTGATGACCTGGGAAGGCAGAGATAGATGGCAGAAATGAAATGAGATGAGGTTGAGCAGAGAGAAAAAAAGGGGGGCAGGGCGGCGGACGGGAGAGGGGGCGACGACTCTTTTTCCCTCTCTCTTTCCAACTCACGATCGTCAGCCCGTCCTCCTTGGATTTGGGGCCCAGTGCCAACTCGTGCAGGGAGTCCATGCGGCGCATTGTGGGGATGGGGGTGGAGCTTCGTGGAGGATGGATCGTGCGGCTCGCTCGAATTGAGAGCCGCAAAAAAAAAAGGATTGAGAGGAGAGGCTGGCCAAAAACAATCTATACCCGACGTTTCTACACTCACGGGCCCGTGTCCACCCACCCGCGCCCACACCACCAGCATTCACCTCTTCACCATCAAGCACCGGTACACCGCCTTCCCCTGCTCCAGGGAGTGCACCTCCCGTTCCGTCGGCACGCCCAACGGGTTGGCCGGCAGCCAGCCGGCCGCGGCCCAGCCGCTGACGGGTGGCCGCCCGTCCTCTCCTGTGTGCCCCACCGCCGCCGCCGCCTCCGCCCGCACGGACTCGGTATGCAGGTCCAGGCAGGGCTTCAACAGGTGCCCCGCCCCGGCCTCAAACGCGTCCCGCATGGCGATGGCCGCTTCCAGCACATCCGACTGCAAAAAGACACGCCCGCCTGGGGCCAAGGCTGCCGCGACTGCCGCCGCAGTGGACGGCTGCAAGATGCGGCGCTTGGCGTGGCGGGCTTTGAAGTGCGGGTCCGGGAATTGGAAGCAGGCCAGGCTGAGCGGGCCCGGGTACGTGGCGAGCAACCCCGCGGGCAGGCTGACGGTGGCGTTGGCCAAGACGAAGCGCACCCGCCGGTCGAGGGCGGGGGTGGCTGCCCGCGCCCAGGCGTTGGCCCGGGAGACCAGGGCGCCGCGGATTTCCAGGCCCAGCACGTTGGAGTCCTTCTCAGCCGACGCGGCTAAGGACAGCGCGAACCGGCCGGACCCGCACCCGGCGTCGATGATGAGCGGGGCGGCGGGGTCTTCAAACCAGTCGCCCCACCCACCGGCGGGGGCAGCCACGGGCACCTGCAGCTCCCGTTTCAGCGGGTTGACATGCTGGCGCACGCGCGTGTGGTGGCCCACGGATGCGTACAGGTCGGCTAAGGGCGTGCCCAGCCCGGGCCAGACGGCGGCGGCCGCGGTGGCGTTGTTGAGGGTGGACGCGCCGGAGGGGGGGCGGGGGGCGGAGGTGGACGGGCCGTTGTCGCCGGCGGCCGCCGCCCGGCAGCGCAGTGACAGGGCGGCAACGCCGCCGCCACCGCCGCGTCCACTCCCACCTTGCCGCCAAGCAGTTGCCGACCTGGTGGCGGCTGTGAGGACGCGTCCGTAGGGGGCAGTGCGGGCGGTCATGGTTCAATATATGGAGAGACGAGAACACGCGAGAGTGTGGCTAGGTGTGGGCATTCGTAGAAACAAAAAAAAAAACATGAACACCGACGCTGCTGCCGCCACCGCCGCGGCGGCCGACCGGGACAACCTGTCCAACTGCACGGCCGCCACGACGGCCAGCCTAGCGTCTCGCCTGGCCTCGCTAGCCGTGCATTACCCGGCGACACGGACGGGCGCAGACGGAGGCGGGCCGGCTGATGAAGACGACGACGGCAGCGCGTCCTCCTCCGCTTCGTCCTCGTCATCGGAGGGCGGCACAGCGCCATCAGGCGAGGAAGACGAGGACGTGGAGGTCGTGGAACTGACGGAAGACCAGGTCCTGGGCGTGCTGGACGGCCTGGAGCCCGCCTGGGCGGTCGCGGGGCGCCTGTTCAAGCCCCGACCCTATGACACCCCGCCAGCCCTGCGCGTCCTGACCTGGGCCGCCCTGGACGCGCTACGGACGAGGGGGTACGCCGTCATCGACGACCTGCTCACCCCGGCCCAGGCGACCGAGCTAAGAGGCTGTGTCCTGGGCGCCCGGGAGGCGGGCGCCCTGGCGGACGCGGCGTCGGTGGCTGCGGGCGCGGCCTACCGAGCCGCCCCGGGCGCCCGGTCTGACGCCACCGCCTGGCTGCCCGGCGCCGACCCGGCCGCGCCGCCGGCCCACGCCGCCCTGGACACGCCCGCCATGGTCACCGCCCGCCGGGTCCTGGCAGACGTGGCGGCGGACGTGGGGGCGGCCGTCCGGCTGGCCTTACCACCTGGCGCGTGCGGGGAGGTCCAGGTCGCGCTCTACCCGCCTGGCGGGCGGTATGTTCGCCACCGGGACGCCCTGCCGGACGATGGCGGGTGTGGCGAAGATGGCGGGGGTGGCGACGGACAGGGCGATGCCGGCCTGGGCCAGCGCCGGGTGACTGTCGTCTTGTACGCCAACCCGGGCTGGGAACCGGAGAGCGGGGGGAAGCTGCGCTTGTGGCCGCCGGTGGGGCCGGGCGAGGAGGAGGAGGAAGAGGAGGGAGAGGAACAAGGGCTCGCCCCGCTCGCGCCGTCCGCCAGGCGCCCGCCCGCGGTGGGGGGGCCATCCTCGGTCGTGGCGGAGCCCACGGAGGCGGCCGCCTCAGACGCCGCGACCGAGGCCCCGACCTCGGTGGCCGGGTGGGGTGGCGGCGGGGGTGGAACGCCGCGGGGCGGTGGCCCGCCCTCCAACGCGCGACCCGTGGCCACGCCGCCCGACGTCCGGCCGGCCTCGCCACGCCCGCCCTCAGTCACGATCGCGTCGCCCGGGCGCGGCACCGAAATGGGCCCAGAAGCCGCGGTCGACGTCGCGCCCCTGGCGGGACGGGCCGTCCTCTTCATGTCCGGGGTGGTGGAGCACGCGGTGCTGGCTGCGGGCGCTGATCGGGTGGCGATAACGGGGTGGTTGAGATGATGAAAACCTCTCACCTTTCACACACACACACACTTCCATGTCATTCCCCGCTCCGGGCCGACTGGAGCAGCGCGTCCGCCTCTGCCGCCCCGAACTGGGGCCCCAGCATGGCCGCCAGCTCCGCCCGGCGGGCGCCCTCATCGGTCAGGGCCTCGAAGCCCGTCACAATGCGGGCTCCTGCCCCATCCCCCCCTGCTCCTCCAGCCGCTTGTTTCGCGACCCGCAGGTGGACATCCGCGTGGGCGGCGACCTGGGGTAGGTGCGAGACGGCCAGAACCTGGGACACGGGCCCGGCGGGGCCGCCCCGCACGTTGCACAGGCGGGCCAGCGTGCGGCCAAACGCGTCGCCCAGGCGGCCGCCCACACCGGCGTCCAACTCATCGACCACCAGGATGGGCGGCGACCCCGCGCACGTAGGATAGGAAAGGGGGGCTCCGCCCCCGGCCGCGCTGTATTCAGCTTCATCCGCGGCGACAATGGCGCCCCGCGCCGCGCGCAGAGCGAGCGCCACCCGTGCGGCCTCCCCGCCCGACGCGGCGGCCGCCAGCGGGCGCAACGCTTCCGCCCCACCGGCCGCCCACAGGAACTCAATCGTGTCCAGGCCTCCGCCCGCCGGGTCGGCGGGGGAGGTGGTGGAGGCGTGGGCAGGGGCGGGCGGCAGGGGCGGGATGATGTAGACACCGGGCGCTTCCCCCGCCGTAGACGCCGCCGCCTCACCCACCACCAGGCTGGTGCCTGTGCCTGTGGTGGGCGCGCCGCCTTCCTCACAACGATTGGCAGGCGTCCACCCAACCCGGACTTCAAACCGGGCGGCGGGCAGGCCCAGGCCGGCCAGGGCGTCGCCCACGGCCGACCGCAACCGCCCGGCGGACGCCTTGCGCCGGGACGAGAGGGCGGCCGCGTCCGACGCCAGGCTCACCCTCAGCCGGCCCACCCTCTCCGCCGCCTCTGCCCGGCGCGCCTCCGACCCGCCCCAGTCCTGGAGCTCCGCGTCCGCGGCCGCGGCGGCGGCCAGCAACGCGTCCGCCACGCCCGCAGCCGTGCTGGCCCGTTGGCCCAGCACTGTCACCGCCACCGCCTTCAACTCGGCCAGGCGGCCCGCCGCGGCTTCTGCTTCCGCCGCCGCCCGCCGGTGGCCACGCGCGTACGCGGCTGACCGCTCGCCCGCGGTGGCCAGGGCGGCCCGGGCGGCGGCCAGGGAGCGGGCGGCGTCCGTGATGAGGGACAGAGGCGAGGTGGATGAAGGAGCGTCCTCGCCCTCCTCGCTGTTGGTTGTGGCTGGAGAGGCGCCGGCCGCCCGTTCCGCTGCGGCTGCCGAGCGCGCCAGCGCTTCCGCATCGGCCAGGGCGGCCGCCAGCGAGCCCCCCGGATCTGCGGCCGCCGCCACAGCGCTCGCCGAGTCCGACGCGGCCGCCCGGGCCTCCCCCGCGCGGAGCGCGGCCCGCAGTGCCGCGTCCTCCCCCGGGGCTGGGCCGGCAGCGGCCACCGCGTCCACCGTCGCCTGCAACGCGCCCCGCCGGGCCTCGCCGTCTCCGTCGGCGTAGCCGCTCGGCGGGCGGGCCACCGCTTCGGCGGCGCGCAGGGCGGCCAAGCCGGCCCGCCAGGCGGCGGCGGCGGGGGCCGTCCCCGCCAGCGCGTCCAGCAGCCTGGCCTGGCCGCCCGCGTCCCGCAGCCCGGCCGCCGCGCCCTGGCCGTTGATGTCGGCCAGGAGGCCGCCGACGGCCCGCAGCGCTTTCAGCGGGACGGGTGCCCCGTTGAGGAAGCAGCGGGACCGGACGTGCGCGCCGGCTTCGAGGGACAGCTCCCGGCGGAGGGTCAAGGCAGAGGAGGGTGAGGGGGAGGCCAAGGCCGCCGCTTTGGTCGCCAAGCCCACGCCCTGGAGGGCGACCGCGACGGCGGCGGCATCGCCCGGGGCCAGCACCAACGTCGCCTCCACTGCCGCCACCCTGGCCGGCGGGCGGATGAGGGCGGCCGCGGCCTCGGCGGGGAGGGGGCCCCCCAGGGCCAGGGCGAGCGCGGAGAGCAGGACCGACTTGCCCGCCCCGGACTCGCCCGTCACAACGGTCAGGCCGGGGGCGAGGGCGACGACCGCGGCAGGCACCAGCGCGAAGTCGTGGATGGCCACCTGGGCGACGTGGGTGGTGGTGGTGCAGGGCGCGGGCAGACGAGTGGAGGTGGCGGGGAGGATGGCCTCCTCGGCATCGCTCGTGGCCGCCTCGGGCGCCTCGGCCTGGCCGCCCGCCGCCGCCGCCGCCCGACGGTGGCCAGCCTGCAGGCTGGTGCGAGCCGGGCATTGAATGGCGAGCGGGCGGTAGGCGCGCTGGAGCTGTGCCGGGCGCGGGAGCTGTGTTTGAGAGAGAGATGAGAGTTTTTTTGAAATTGGAGTCACCAAGGGCAAGCGCCACCGAATGGTGCGCGCGCACGGACTCCTCAACTGACCCTCAGAAAAGAAGAAGTAGACACACGCATGGCTGAAGTGGCACGGAAAGCGGCAGCCAGGAGGAGGGCGCGCATGGGCGGGTGGGGGGGGGGGCGCGAGGAAGTGAGGAAGATGCAAGTGACCGGCCAGGGCACAGGGCACCCCTGGGGCAGGTGTGTTTGGTCAACTCTCAACTCTCGCGATGCCCTGCGCCCGCGCGCACGACCGCGTATCTGTGCACACATGGAGCACCCCGACTCCTTTCTCTATTGTTTTGCATTGCATACCAAAAGGTTGCAGGCCCGGACAACCCGCCGGACAACCCCCCTCTCCTCTCATCATCATCACCCATCCATCCAACCATCCATCCAATCCACCGCTCCGCTCTCCGCTCTCTCTCTAGTAGGTGTCCCGCATGGGCGCCGGCGAGGCGGTCCGGTACGCGCCGGCGCCGTCCCCGCCATCTACATCCTCGCGCCACACCCAGCTCATGAAATCCAGGTCTTTTTTAGAAGCCCATTCGACCTTCCACTGCCGGCCATCTATCTCCAGGCCATTCAGCTTCTTCCAGGCAGCTTTGGCATCGGCGGAGCTGGTGTGGGAGAAGTGAGAGTGTGTGAGAGGTTGGTGGTGATTGAACATTCGGCCGCGGAGGCTCCGGTGGTGATTGAAACATGCGGCCGCGGAGGCTCCTGTGGTGATTGAAACATGCGGCCGCGGAGGCTCCGACGGCGGCGGTGGGGCGTTTTTTAAAAGGGAAAGGTTGGAGGAGGTGGGTTTTTTTTCGCGTGGCGCGCCCTTCCGCGCCGCGCGCGCAATCCGTCGCCCACTTCCCTCCAACACCATATTCTCACTGTTTGAACTCAACCAACGCCAAGCGTTCATGAACATCGCGCTCAACCTGTGGGCGGGTGGGTGGAAAAGAAGGATGAGGATGCAGGGTTTTACGGCGCGGCGTTGAGCGAGAGTGGGGCGTGCTTCTAGAAACACGGCCATGGTCAACGCAAACGCAACAAAACGCAACGCTACTCACGTCCAGCACGGTCCCGTACGCCTCGCACTCGTGGCGGATGTCCTTGCATCGGGTGGCCGAAGACAGGTTCTCGATGGCCAGGATGTAGGCGGACTTTGGCATGGTCTCTTGATGCGTGGGTTGCGAATGTGTTTTCTTCTCTCTCCATCAAGGTTGTGTGTGTGTGCACAAGTAGCACGGCAGCATGCAGCAGGCGGCAGCAGCAGGCAGCAGGCAGCAGGCAGCAGTCCCCACCTTCCCAACGGGAACCAGCACACACACGCACACGCTCACTTTCTGTTTGAGCGTGGCGCAGAGCAGCCCGAGCCCCCCCCCCCCCCCCTGCGTCGACCGAAAAGCAGTTGGCTAGGTGGATTAAAAAAAAAGAAAAGACGAGAGCAAATTCATTTTTTCGTCACTCCTCTTTTCGCCCACCACCCACCGCTTCTCTGTCCTCCTTTTTCAAACTCCAACAAAGATGTTCAAGACCGCCATCACCATCGCCACCCTGGGCCTGTCCCTTGGCCGCACTAACGGCCAGATGGACCAGCTGCTGGGTGAGTGGGGCGGGGGCGGGGCGGAGCGGGCGGGGAAGAGAAAAAAATGGGCCCGAGGAAAAAAGAAAAAAAAGGGGGCCCGCCTGGAGGAAACGATCCTCCTTTCCCGCACACACAACCCTCACACACACACACACGCCCGTCACAGGCATGCTGGCCCCATCGGAGATCATGGGCCTGGGCGCCGGCGCCGCCTCGTCCCTGATCGGCACGCTGGAGGTAAATACACATTTTGTTGTGACGCTCCGCTGCCAGCCGACCTCTCGCGCGTGCGCGCGCGCGACCTCCGGGGGCCTCCCTCACACACGCAAGCACGCTCTCACCTACCCCCCCCCCACACACACCCAGTCCAAAGTGTCCGGCGTCGCCTCTCTGGTCGGCAACCTGCTGCAGGACACGACCATGGTGGCTGGGGTAAGTAGGGCGGGAGCGGGGGCGGGGCGGAGAAACCAGGGGGCCTCTCCTCCCACCCCAGCACACCACTCACACCCTCCCACTTTTTAGATTGCCGGCACCGCCGCCGCCAACGGCCTGTCCACCGCGGCCGCCAGCGTGGACACCCTGTACCAGGCGTACCGGGCTGAGTACTGCTCGCCGCCCTTGTTCGCTCCCGGCCGCCTGGTGCCGGCCAACATGAGCAGTTGCGTTTTTAGAGAGAAAAAGAAAGAAGAAGCTCGCGCTTCTTCTCGGGGGTCGTTCGCACTCTTAAAAACCCCGCACCCTCGGCCACCCTTTTCCATTTCTCTCGCTCACCACCTCCCTCTCCGTACCTCTCCCAAAACAGCGCCCGGCTTCTCCCTCACCTTCTCCCTGGGCAACTGCGACCTGTCCCTCGGCGATCGGTCCCTGGAGTGCGTGGCCCCCTACGTGCGCTACCGTCAGACCCCTGCTGTCCTAACGGGGCCGCACGTGCGCCCCGGCTTCTTCGTGGGCGAGACCTGCCGGGCGGCCGCCGCCTTTGGCACGCCCCAGCGCAACATCCTGTTTGTGCTGGACCCGAAGAAGCCGCGGGACATGCCCTCCCCCTCCGAGCTGGCGGGCCTGGTCGCGGACGAGGTCGTCAACGTGTTTACCGACGCGGCCGCGGGAGCGGGCGGCGCCCTGGGCGCCGCCTTCCCCGCTGGCGCCGTCCCCGCCCTGTTTGGTGGCCCCGGCGGTGGGGCGGCAACTTCCACGGCGGTCGTGGGTGGTGGCGACGGCGCGGCCACCACGTCCGCGGGCGGGCGGTGAAATGTGGATGGAAAATGAAGGAAATGATGGGAAGTTGGGAGAGTGGTGCCTGAGCAAGGCCCTTGCGGGTGTGTATGGTTTTGCACGCGACGACGCACACGTGCGTGGTGAGGGCCTAGTGACGAATAACGGGGGGGCGGTGTCGCCTTCCCTTCTTTTTTGAATAAGTGGGAGTGCCCCTCCCACCACGGGGCATTACATCGTGCTGGTGAGAGGAGAGAGGGGAGAGAAAGGAGAGGCGGGGTTTGAGGTGAGAGTAGAGTGATCCAAATTGTTTTCTTCAAGGCGCCTTTACACACGCACACGCACACGCACGGCAGCGCGCGCACGGGCTCTGTCTGTCTCTCTCTCACAGTTCTACATCGAGTCATACACAGGCGATCCGACAATTGCTCTCACTGGGCGCCAGCCGCGGCGACCGCCGCCGGCGCGGCCACGGCCGCCGCGACCGCGGCCGCGCACACTGCCGCCGCCGCGGTCGCCGCGGACGAGCCGGACGGGACGCCCACCAGGCGCCGCCCGCCGGCTTCGCTGCCGTACACGGCCCGCACCCAGGCAGGGGCGGCGTCGGCGTCGGCGTCGGCGTACTCGCCCACACCATCATCATCACTGCCACACCCGCCCAGCGCAGCCCGGGCGGCGCCCAGGGTGCCCCCGCCCAGCGCCAGCGCGCCCAGCAGGGCGGTGGCCGCCTCCTCCCGCGCCGCGCCCGCGGAAGCGTCATCATACCACCCATCATCCCCGCCAAAGGCGCCCCAGTCGTCGCCGGAGCCGCCACCGCCGCCGGAGCCGCCTCCACCACCAAACCAGTCGCCACCTCCACCACCGCCGTCTCCAGCCGACGGCTCCTCATCGCCGCCCTCACCGCCGTCACCACCGCCCTTCCCTCCACTGCGGCGCCCGCGCACCCGCCGCACCGCATGGGCGGGCGCCAGGCGGGTGCCGGCCGTCGTGGTGGATGGGCGGGCGACGGTGCGGGGTGGGGTGCAGGCCGCAAAAATGGTCGTAGTTGTGTGGGAGGAAGCAGTGACGGTGGTCATTGCCCGGCCCGCCACCTTGCCGCGCCACCCCTGGGTCGCGGCAGGCGCGGAGCCGACGACGAAGGTGGCGGTGGCGGGGCCGCGGCGGGAGGAGGAGGACGCGGGCGGCGTGGCCAACACCCCACCCGCGGCGACCGACGAAAAGAGGGCGGGCGAGACCGAGGCGGCCGCGGAGAGGGCTGCTGTCAGCGCGGAGGCGACCATGGTTGATGATGATGTATGTGGTTGGCGTGTGGGCAGTCACTCTGCCCTCTCTCACGGGCGTGTCGCACGCGCGGGTGTTGTCCTGTTGTGTCGGGAGGAGAGGGAAAGGTGTGAATTTTTCGAGCGTAGGGTAAGGGCATTCGCTTCAGTCAAGCGGCAGAGGCGCGCCTCGCACCCACACGCCCACCCCATGGTTGTAGGGCTGGCAGCAGGCAAGGCAACGGGAGGGCGCAAGAGGCGGGGCTGACGACGAGGCCCACGCCCGAAAGATAAAGCTGTGCGCCCCTCTGCTCGACAAAAAAAAGAAGAAAAAGACACACGGGCGCGCTCTTTCGCCCCTTCCGGCAAGGGGGTTGCCGTGCATCATCCAGCTCCTACCACCTCACAGTGAACAGCGAGTGATGCGCCCATCATGATGGTGCGGGTGTGGGTGTGGGTGCGGGTGTCCCCGCCCCTTTTCGAAACTCACCCTTGTGTCTGCTCTCTCTCGTCCAATTGCGAGACTGCGGACTGGGTGGCAAGTCAGACACTTTCCCCATTCATCCTCGTCCAAAAAATGCTGGCCCGCACCGCCACCCTGGCCGCCGCCCGACTTCGGGCCGCTGCCCAGGCGTCGGCCACTCACCCTAGACCTCCGCCCTGGCTGGGCACCCGGTCCATCCACTTCCCCGGGCGAGGGAGCGGAGGAGGAGGGAACGCAGTCACTTCACCCCGCCTGCCCTCCCTCCCAGGCAGCGGTCTGGGGGGCGCCCAACAGGCCGCCCACGCGCCGCCCGCGCCCTACACCTGGCTCTTCCGTTCGCGCCGGCAGCACCCGGTGAAGGCGCCCCTGGCACCGCCGCCGCCGCCACCCCCGCCACCGCCACCCCCCGCCCACCTGTCCCCGCCTCCCCCCGCCTCCTTCTCCTGGGGCCGCGACATCACCCTCCCGCTCGCCTTCTGCGGGGCCGCCTCCGCCGCCTGCCTGGTCGCGGCGGGCGCCCTGGACGCGGAGGACAAGGCCGGCGCCCGCGGGCGGCGAGTGCGGCGGGTGGTGGAGGCGGTGCTGTCTGACGACAGGCACGCACAGGGCTCCCCACCCCCCCTGCCCGCCTGGGCCGCCCTCCTGCCGCCCTTCTTCCGGGACGCGGTGTCCGCGGCGGGCGGGTGGTGGGCCGCCAGCACGCCCTTTGACCGCACCTTTGGCGCCATCATAGGGGCCAACCTGGCCGTGCTCGCCCTGTGGAAGGTCGGCGGCGGGGCGGCCGCGCCGGCCGGGTGGCGGGCGGGCCTGCCGGGGCTGTGGCGGTCGGCCATGCGGGCCTCCTTCACCCAGACCCTGCCGCCCGGGCGGCCCCGCCTGCGCTCCCTTGTCCTCTCAAACTGGTCGCACGGGTCGATCCTGCACTTGCTGGCCAACATGCTTGCCTTGCACGCTCTGGGCGAGGCGGTGGCAGGCGCCCAGGGCGGCCCTCAGTTTGCCGGGTTCTACGCGGCGGCGGGCCCCGCGTCGGCGGCGGCCGCCCATGCGGGCCTGTGGCTGCGGGCGCGGGGGCGGGTCGGCGGGGCGACGCCAGGCGTGTCCCTGGGCGCGTCCGGAGCGGTGTACGCGGTCCTGGTCGCGGCGGCCGCCCTGACGCCCGACCGGCCCGTGCCGGTCCTCTTCCAACCCGATGGGATGGCGCCGCCGACCCTGAAAGAGGTGACAATGGCCCTGGTGGCCTTTGACGCGCTGGGCGCCCTGGCTGGCTGGCGGTGGCTGGACCACTGGGGCCACCTGGGCGGGGCGGCCTTCGGGTGGGCGTGGGCGTGGACGGGGTGGGGGCCGGCCGCGTGGGCGGCAGCCCAGGGCTGGGGTGACTCCGCGCGCAAGGAGTGGCTGGCATGGCGGGGTCGCCAGGCGGAGGCTGACAAGGTTGCCCACAGGGAGGCGAAACGGGCGGGGTGGAGGGCGACCCTCTTGCCCGGCTTTCTAGGCGGCGGAAAACAGGGGTGAGGAGATGAATAGTGGCAGGGGCTTGCGACGGGGTTGCGTGGGGGGGCACGACCAGAGGGGGTGTGGTCGTTTTTTTACTAGAGCTTTTCTCTTCTTTTGCCGTGTTTACAGCCGGCCGCCTTTGTTTACACGTCACACCGACCCGGCCGCCCCGTCAAAGGGCGTCCACCCGACTTCCAGCACCCGACCGTAGCCGTCATCGCCGCCGGCCGCGCCCGCGCCGCTGCCGTCCTCAGCCGCCCCGTCCGTCGCGACCGCCTGGGCGGTCTCTGTCGCGGCCGCGTCGGCGGCCGCCGCCGCGGACGAGTTGGACGAACCCGCCGGGTAAGCCGCCCGGACCTCGTACGCCAGGCGGGTGCGCTCCTCGGTCAGGATGTCCTCCGACCCGTACACCCCGGCCGGCAGGTTGAGGACCTCAAACTCGCGCCCGCCCGACCAGGCCCCGCCGGTCAGGGCGTCCAGGGTGGCCGGGTCGTCGCCCGCACCGCGGAGGTCGAACGCGCCCCGGAAGTCGGCGGCGGGCAGGCTGTGTGGGGTTGTGTGTGGATGAGAGCAGGGCGGGTGTTGTGAGGCCAAAACGGAGGGGTAGAGAAGCGCACAGCGCGTGCGCGCGCTGTGCACGGGCAGGGCCCACCCACCCCACCCCCACCTCTGCTCTTTTCTCTCTTCCTCTCCGTCGCCAACTCACAAGCAGCTCGCCAGCGCGTCATCCGTCCCCACCAGCTCCAGCACGAGCGGGAAGCGGGCCAGCGGGGCGGCGTCCACGCGGGCCACCCGGACATGCACCGCCTTGCCGAGCGGGAAGGCGCCTTTGAGCCCCCGCCACGCGCGGCCGCCGCCTGTGGCCGTGTCCACGGGCAGCAGCCCGTTCCAGGTAGCCCCAATGTCGACCAGGATGCCCGCCGTGAAGGTACCGCCCTGGACGGTGGCGGCCTCGAAGGTGGACCCGATGGCTAGGGCCGACAGGGGCGTGCGGGCGTGGAAGTCTGGCGCGTCGACGTCACACAGCGCAGACAGCGGCGGGGCCTCCACCTCCGGCGCCCGGTCCCGGACGATCTCCTCCGCCTGCCACCCTTCCTCGGGCTTCGTGTACCAGTAGAGCCCGTCCTCATCGGTGACGACATCCGAGAACAGGGCTTCGAGGTATTGCATGCCGACCGTGCGTTCCAGGGGCGGGCCGCCCGGGGTGGCGGACTGGTGCTCCGGTTCCAGGTGGATGGGCGCCTGCCGCCCCAGGCGGGCCGCCCGCATGGTGCCTTCCGGGTCCAGTTCCTCCGCCGTGTTGGTGATGCGGGGCGGGGTGGGGCCACGGAGGTGGGAGGAGGTGGACGGGGCGCCGGGCGTGGGCGGGGCTGTGAGAGAGAGAGGAGAGGTTAGCATTTGAGAGGGAGCACGGAGAGCCAGTGTGTGTGGTGCGACTCGCACGGCCGCAACGGCACGCTGCTCCCGATTCACCCCCATGCGACACGCCCGGTGTGCCCCCTGACTCACCTGCTCCCCATATGCGAGGACGGGGCGGGGACGGCCCCGCCGCGACGCGCGTGGACGGCCCCGCAGGCGCCAGGCCGCGGCAGCCGCCAGTCGTCGACGCCAGCGGCATTCTCTCTCTAGTGGGGACGGAAAGAACGGCTTAGAATCGCGCGGGTCGCTCTGCCCCGATGGGAGGCTGGCAGTCCTAGGCAGGCACCCCTGGTGGCGTCGTGGGTGAATAAAATGTGGGCGTGGAGGCAGGGACGCCGCACACGGACACAGAAATAAGTGAGTTAAGAATGCGCCGCTCGCTCATTTCCCTCGCATCATTTCTCGCTCTGTGCGCGCGCTTTCCTTCTTCCCACGCGCGCCTCCGAGCAGCACACCCGCATAGAACCCCACCCCACACCCTACCCCGCCACAAACCATGTCCTCCCGCCAGCCCTCGGCCGCCCTGACCGGCGGGCCCGGCGTGACGGCGGACGAGGAGGACTTTGACTTGGCCAACGCGTCGGACGACGGCGGCGCCTCCGACGCCTCGGGCGGCGCGGCCACGCCGGCCGCCTACGACTCGGCCGAGGAGGACGCGGCCGCAGAGGTGAGGAGTAGATGGGTGGGGTGTTGGTGGGTGCGGGCGCGGGCCCCCTACGGCCGCCGCGCGTCTTCTGATGCGAGCGAGTTGCTTTTAAACCCGATGCGGCGGCGGAAAGAAAGGGGGGAGGAAACACGCACGGCGCACCCTCTCTCACTCATCCACCTGACCCCTCGCCTTTCCCGTCAGGCCAACCTGGGCAACTCCTCCCTGGTCGAGATCCGGCGGCGGGAGAAGCAGCGCATCCGGGCCGCCGCGAAAGCCCGGGCGGACGCGCTGAAGAAGCTAAAGGAGGAGGAGGACCGCAAGTTTGCGTCGGATGATGTGAGTAGAAGAGGGCAGGGGGTGGCGCACAGGGGGTGAGGGTGTAGAGTAGAGGACGGACCAGGCGCTGGGCGTGGGTTTGGGAGGGCTGGGACGGGTGGGTGGGCGGGGCGGGGGGAGCGAGCGCGAGGGGAACGGCACCCAACCCCCCCGCAGCCCGCGCGGCTGGGTCCCCGGCTCCCTCGCGCCCTGCGCTCCCTCGATCGACCCCCCCCCCCCCTCACGCCCTCTCCTCTCCTTCGTCCATTCGAATCACAGGCCACCCGCGTCAAGCAGCGCATGGACTTTCTGATGAAGCAGGCCGACATCTTCAAGGTACGTGTGAGGGGGGGGGGGGAGAGAGGGAGGCGGTGGGGCGTGCGGGGATGAGAGGGGGGAGCGCGTGTATTTTTTCGCCGCCGCTCCCCTCTCCTCCACCCCATCAAAAAACCTCACGCCCGCCCTCTCTCTCTCTCCGTCCTCTCATTCCAGCACTTTGTCCCCGGCGGCACGGCCGCCCCCTCCAAGAAGAAGAAGAAAGGCGGCCGCCATGACGGCGGCGCGGCGGAGGCGGATGAGGACGACGCGCTGCTGGCGGACGAGGGCGAGGCGGAGGGCGTCGGCCACCGCTTGACTGTGCAGCCGGGCGTCGTCACGGGGACGATGCGCAAGTACCAGATCGAGGGCCTGAACTGGATGATCCACCTGTTTGACCACTCCATGAACGGCATCCTGGCGGACGAGATGGGCCTGGGCAAGGTGTGACGAAAAAGACGGAGAGCAGGGAAGGGAGAGGGCGCGCGCCCGCGCACCACCCACCACCACCCACCACCCACCCCCATCCCATCCGTTCACTCACCTCGCTCCCCCTCCGCTCTCTCCCTCCCCCCTCCCCCCCCCCCTCCCCTCCAGACCCTGCAAACCATCTCCCTGCTTGGCTACCTGCACGAGTACCGGGGCATCACGGGCCCGCACCTGGTCATCGTCCCCAAGTCCACGCTGGGCAACTGGATGAAGGAGTTCGCCAAGTGGTGCCCCGTCATCCGGGCGGTCAAGTTCCACGGCGACAAGGCGGCCCGGGCGGAGCAGAAGTCCACCCTGATGGCCCGGGGCGCGTACGACGTGTGCGTCACCTCCTTCGAAATGGTCATCAAGGAGAAGGCGATGTTCCTGCCCATCAAGTGGCAGTACGTCGTGATGGACGAGGCGCACCGCATCAAGAACGAGAAGTCGGTGCTCTTCCAGGTGGTGAAGCGCCTGAACACCGCGTTCCGCCTGCTGATCACGGGGACGCCCCTGCAAAACAACCTGCGCGAGGTGAAGCATGACCGGGGGAGAGGGTGGAAAAGAGCGAACGAGGGGGCCACCCGCGCGCACGCGCGCGCGCACGCGTTCCCCTCCTCCTGCGCTTGCCCGCCCCTCCCACCCCACGCCCCTCCACACCCTTCCCCTCACACACACGCGCCCCCCCCCCCCCCCCCCGCCCCCGCCCCCCCGGGCCCCGCGGCGCGCCCCCGGCCGGCGCGGCGCGGCGGCCCGCCCGGGGCGGGGCGCGCGCGGGGGGGGGGGGGGCGCGGC
>Ga0315289_10000934_pt1 | contig 45344 bp, 47 predicted proteins | sample YL17G11_40_MG_FD_203452 | JGI IMG/M metagenome (GOLD analysis project Ga0315289, IMG submission 203452) | Sediment microbial communities from Yellowstone Lake, YNP, Wyoming, USA - YL17G11_40 | ecosystem: Environmental > Aquatic > Freshwater > Lake > Sediment | place: USA: Wyoming | collected... | reverse complement strand
AGGCGCTGCTGCGAGGCATGGTTGACGCCGGCATGACCCACGCGGCGCTGGAGGTCTCCTCCCACGCCCTGGCGCTGCGGCGCGCGGACCATTGCGCTTTCTCCTTCGCGGTGTTTACCAATCTCACTCGCGATCATCTCGACTTCCACGCCGATCCGCGCGACTACTTTGAGGCCAAAGCCAGGCTGTTCCATGACCCGGTATTCTTTCCGCGCGACCGGCTGCGCATTAATGTCATCAACGCCGATGATTCCTACGGCCGCGTCCTCGCCGACCGCGCAGTCGGGCTCACCGTGACCTATGGCATCGAGGGCCGCGGCGATGTCATGGCGCGCGACGTGGCGCTGAGCCCCGCCGGCACCTCTTTTCGGGTCGAGACTCCGCAGGGCGTGCTGCCGGTAAACCTCAAGCTGGTCGGATCGTTCAACGTCTACAATGCGCTCGCCGCCGTCGCGGTGGCGCTGGGGGTGGGGGTGGAGTTGGAGCGGGCGGTCGCCGCGCTGGAATCGGTGCTCCCGATTCGCGGCCGCTTCGAGCGGGTTGAGGCGGGGCAGGATTGCGCGGTCGTGGTGGACTACTCGCATACCCCGGACGGCCTGGAAAAGGCCCTGCGCGATGCGCGGCGGCTGGTCTCGGGCCGTTTGCTGGTGGTCTTCGGCGCCGGCGGCGATCGGGATCCGGGCAAGCGCCCGCTCATGGGTGAGATCGCGGCGCGCCTTGCGGAGCAGGTGTTCGTGACCTCCGATAACCCGCGCAGCGAGCCGCCCGAGGCCATCATCCGCCAGATCATGACCGGTGTGCCTTGGGCGAGCAGACGACGCTGCCACGTCGAGGCTGATCGGCGTCAGGCGATCCGCATGGCCCTCGAGGAGGCCCGCCCCGAGGACCTGGTCCTCATCGCCGGCAAGGGCCACGAGACCTACCAGATCTTCGCCGACCACACGATCCACTTCGATGATCGCGAGGTGGTTGGCGAGATCACGGCCGAACGCCGCCAGCGCGTTGGCGGCAGGCCCGACTGAATTGCAGCACGCATGGCAGATTTCAGCGCAGCACAGATACTCGCGGCGACCGGCGGGCGCCTGATAGCGGGGATGGCGTCTGCGAACTGCTCTGGTATCGCCACCGACTCACGCGCCGTGGTGGCCGGGCAGTGCTTTGTCGCATTGCGCGGGGAGCGCTTCGATGGCAACGATTTCGTGCTCGCAGCTCTGCAAGCCGGCGCCGCGGGGGCGGTGGTCTCGCGCCCGCCTGAGAACTTGTCCCAAGCGCGCGACGAGGCGGCATTTGTCGTGTTGGTCGAGGACACTCTGCGGGCGCTTGGCGATCTGGCGCGCCTTCACCGCGGCCGCTTCAACCTGCCCGTGATCGCCGTCACCGGCAGCACCGGCAAGACCACGACCAAGGGCATGATCGCCGCAATCCTTTCTCTCCGTGGCCCCATCGCCGCCACGCCCCAGAATTACAACAACGAGGTCGGAGTCCCGCTGGCGCTGCTCTCCTTGATGCCCGAGCACACCGCGGCGGTGATCGAGATGGCGATGCGCGGCCCCGGCGAGATCGCGCACCTGGCTGCGCTCGCGCGGCCGAATATCGGCGTGGTGACCAACGTCGGCCTCAGCCATCTCGAGCGCCTTGGCTCCCCTGATGCCATCGCTGACGCCAAGGGCGAGCTGGTGGAGGCGGTCGCTGAGGGCGCGTCGGTGCTCAATGCGGATGACCCATACTTCGAGTGGCTGGCGCGCCGCGCGCAAGGCCGGGTCATCTCATTCGGCCTCAACCAGACCGCGCAGTTCAGAGCGGTGGAGGTGACGCCCGACCGGGACCGCACCTCCTTCCGGCTCCTGTGTCCCGCCGGCGAAATGCAGGTGATGCTAACCACGCCGGGGCGCCACCAGGTGTTGAATGCCCTCGCTGCCGCCGCCGCAGCGATCGCGGCCGGAGCCGGGCTCGATGATGTGGCGGCCGGGTTGGCAGCGTTCGCCGCATCGCGGGCGCGGGCCCAACTGGTCGCCGGCAAATCGGGTTTTCGCGTCCTGGATGACTGCTACAACGCAAGCCCGGCCTCGGTGGAGGCGGCCCTGGAGCTGCTGGCCGACCTTGGCGCTCGGCGCAAAGTGGCGATCCTGGGCGATATGTTGGAGCTGGGGCCGACCGCCCCGGAGCTGCACCGCGCGGTCGGCGAGGAGGCGGGCAGCGTTGGCCTCGATCTGCTCATCACCGTGGGCGAGTTGGGCTGGTGGATCGCTGAGGGAGCGCGGGCGGTGATGCCTCCTGAGAGCGTGCGTTGGGCGCGCAGCAACGACGAAGCGGCGGCGTGGGCGATCGAGGCTCTGGGCCCCGGCGACATCGTGCTGGTCAAGGCGTCGCGAGCGATGGCCTTCGAGCGGATCACGGAAAGGCTGATCGGTGACTAGCCTGCTGGCGCTAGTGGCTGCTTTCTGCATCACCCTAGCCCTGGGGCGGCCGGCGATAAGCCTGCTGCGCAGGTGTGGATGTGGCCAGCATGTCCGCGATGACGGCCCCCAGTCACACCTGGGCAAGCAAGGCACACCCACCATGGGCGGGGTTATCATAATCCTGGCCCTTATCGCCGCATCGGCGCTTGCCGGCGTCCTGGGGCATAGCGCCACGGTGGCGGCGACACTGGTCATCGCGCTCGCCATCGGTTTCGGGCTCATCGGGTTCCTGGATGACCGGTCAATCATCAAGCACCGGCGCTCGCTGGGCTTGCGGGCGCGCGAGAAGCTGGCGCTGCAATTCGCGCTCGCCGGCGGTTTCTTGTACCTCCTCAAGGCATTGGGCGTCGTAAATCTGGTGATGCTGGTCCCGTTCTCGCACCGGCTGCTGGCGCTCGGCTGGTGGTACTATCCGCTGGCATTGGTTTTTATCGTGCTTACCGCTAACAGCCTCAACCTTACCGATGGCCTCGACGGCCTCGCCGCCGGGCTGGCCGCGATCGCGGGAATCTCCCTGGGCGCCATTGCCACGCTGCGCGGAGAGCCCGCTCTCTGCGCCGTGTGCTTCGCCCTGTCCGGCGCCGGCCTCGGCTTCCTGTGGTACAACGCATACCCCGCCCGGATCTTCATGGGCGACACCGGCTCCCTGGCCATCGGCGCCGCCCTCGCCGGGGTCGCGGTGGCGCTCAAAGCTGAGCCGCTCCTGCTTATCATTGGCATGATCTTCTATCTCGAGGCCCTTTCGGTTATCGCCCAGGTGGCCGCTTTCCGTCTCACCGGCAAGCGGATTCTGCGCATGAGCCCGCTCCATCATCACCTGGAGCTGAGCGGCTGGCCCGAGCCGCAGATCGTATCCCGCATGTGGATAGTCGGCGGCCTCATCGCGTGGAGCGCGGTGATCGGCGAGAGGTGGCTGCCGTGGTGAGCGCAGGCCGCGAGCATGGCCCGGGCCGGCCGGCCGGGCCGCGCAAGCCGGGCGTCACCCCCGCTCGGGCCTATGTCATCGGTCTCGGCGAATACGGCACCGGGCGCGCCGCGGCGTCGGCCCTCGCCGCCATGGGAACACGGGTCACGGTCGGGGATATCAAGCCCGCCGAGGAACTCGCGCAGCAGATCGAAGCGCTGCCGGGGCAGGTGGCGGTGGAGGTAGGCGAGGAGGCCTATCGCACATTGCTCGACAATGACCTCGTCGTCATCAGCCCGGGGGTTCCTCCGCAGCTCCCGGTGCTGCAAGAGGCGCGCCGCCGTGGCATTGAGGTCATCGGGGAGCTCGAGCTCGCCTATCGCGCGACCCGGGCGCGATTCATCGCCATCACCGGCACCAAGGGCAAGACTACAACCACCATGCTGACGGGGCGGCTGCTCCAGGATGCCGGCTTGCGGGCTTACGTCGGGGGTAACATCGGCGCCCCCATTATCGAGCCTGCGCTCGCCGCCGGCCCCGACGATCTGCTGGTGACCGAGGTTTCAAGCTTTCAGCTCGAGACGACTCGTGATTTCGCGCCCTATGTCGCGGTGCTGCTCAATTTCTGGCCCGATCATCTCGACCGCCATCCCAGCGTTGACGCCTACTGGGCCGCCAAGCGCCGCATCTTCGAGCGCCAGGGCGCCCAGGATTGGGCGGTGCTCAACTTCGATGATCCCCAGGTGCGGCCCCTCGCTGACGAAGTGCGCTCCCAGGTCGTGCCATTCAGCCGCGTCGAGCCGCTTGGGCGCGGGGTTTACGTTGACGGCGACCAGATGGTGGCGGCGCCGCCGGTGACCGCCGATTGGCGGGCGGTCGCCCCCGTGGCAGCGCTGCGACTGCGCGGGCGCCATAACCTGGAGAACGCGCTCGCTGCGCTCGCCGCGGCCGGAGCCGCCGGGGCGGACTTGCGCCATGCTCAGCGCACCTTGGAATCGTTCGAGGGGATGCCCAACCGCCTGGAGGAGGTTGCGACGGTCGCCGGCGTCACATTCATCAATGATTCGCAGGCGACCAATCCGGCTGCGGTGGAGAGGGCGCTGGAGGCGATTGAAGAGCCGGTGATACTGATTGCCGGCGGCCGGGCGAAGGTGCCGGATTTCGGTGAGCTCGGTCGCGCCATCGCCGGTCGCGCACGCGGGCTCGTGGTCATCGGTGAAGCGGGCCCGGCCATCGCCGCGGCCGCACGGGCCGCGGGCATGAACCAGGTGCGCGGCGCGGAGACGTTGGAGCAGGCGGTAGGTCTCGCCTTCGAGATGGCGCACGCGGGCGAGGTGGTGCTGCTTTCTCCCGCTTGCGCGAGCTTCGATATGTTCCACAACATGGCCCATCGGGGCGAGGTATTCCGCGGCGCGGTAGCCGGGCTGGCGGCCGCCGCCGCGACTTCGAGGGGAAACCGATGACCGAGGCCGCCGCGGTACACCGCCCGCAGGATCGAGGCGCGTTTGACCTGTCCATCGTGGCGCTCACGGCCGCGCTTGTCGGTCTGGGCATTGTCGAAGTCTTTAGCGCCAGCTTCGCCAAGGCCGCGCTGTCATCGGCCGACGGCTTCTACCTCGTCAAGCGGCAAGCATTCGCGGCGCTTCTGGGGGCGGCGGTGATGCTCGCCATGGCCCGGCTGGATCTGGAGAAGGTTCGTCGTGCGGCTTATGGCGCCGCGGTGGTCGCGGCGGTTGCGCTGATCCTGGTGCTGGCGTTCGGCGTCAAGATTAACGGCGCCCATCGCTGGTTTCAGATCGGGTTCTTTCACATCCAGCCCTCTGAGTTCGCCAAGCTGGCGGCGGTGCTGGCCGCCGCCCGCTTTGCAGTTGAGAACCCGCGCCGACTGCGCACGCTCAAGGGCTTGCTTTGGCCCATGGGCCTCGCGGCCGCCATCGCTTTCCTCGTCGTCATCGAGCCGGACCTCGGCACCGCGGTCGTGATCATGGCGCTGGCCTTCCTGATATACCATTTCGGCGGCGCCAAAGCTCGCCATCTGGCGGTCTATGCCCTGGTCGGCCTGGTCTTGATCTTCATCGCGATCAAGGCCGAGCCCTATCGGTGGCAGCGGCTGGTGGCATGGCGTAACCCCGAGCGCGCCGCTCTCACCACCGGCTACCAGTTGCGCCATTCGGTGATCGCCCTTGGCGCGGGCGGCTTCGTCGGCCGCGGCCTGGGCGAGAGCCGCGAGAAATACTCATACCTGCCAGCCGCGGAAACCGACTGCATCTTCGCGATCGTCGGCGAGGAGCTGGGCCTCATCGGCACCTGGGGCACGCTTGCTCTCTTTGGGCTCCTGCTCTGGCGCGGAATGACGATTTCGGCGCGCGCAGATGATCCATATTTCTCGCTGGTAGGGGCCGGCGTGACCTCCATGTTGATACTCCAGGTCGTGATTAATGTCGCCGTGGTTACGGGGTTGGCGCCTACCAAGGGGCAGCCCTTGCCTTTTGTCAGCTATGGCGGCTCCTCGCTCATCTTCAGCATGGCGGCGACTGGCCTGCTGTTGAATATCTCGCGCCAGGCGAGCCGCGCGGTTCGCTCGTCGCGGGCCGCGGCCTCCCAACTCGAAACCGAGCGAGCAAGCTCCGCCTTACCCGGATGAGCGATCACAGCCGCGAGCTTCACACGCACCTGATCGGCATCGGCGGCATTGGCATGAGCGCCCTCGCCCAGGCGCTTGCCGCCCGCGGGGAGCGGCTCTCTGGCTGTGACCTTCACCCCTCTGCGCTCACCGCAAAACTCGAACACATGGGCATCGCGTTCAGCGAAGGTCACAGCCCGGCGCACCTGGCGGGAGCAGAGCGCGTCATCGTGTCCGATGCCATCAGGCCCGATAATGCGGAGTTATCGCGCGCCCGCGACCTGGGCTTGCCCGTGCTGCGGCGCTCCCAGGTCGTCGGCGAGCTAATGCGGGAGCGGCGCGGCATCGCCGTTGCCGGCACGCACGGAAAGACCACCACCGCCGCCATGATCGGGATCATCCTCGCCCAGGCGGGCCTCGATCCCACCGTGCTTATCGGCGGCGAGCTGCCCGCATTCGGCGGCAACGCGCGCATCGGCGGCGGCGAGTTCTTCGTCGCTGAAGCGTGCGAGGCGTACGAATCGTTCCTCGACTTCGAGCCCGAGATCGCCGCCATCACCAACATCGAGGCAGAGCATCTCGATCACCACCACACCGAGCGCGCGCTCATTAACAGTTTCGAGAGATTCGCAGCCAAAGTGCGGGCGGGCGGATGGCTCGTATTCTGCGCTGATGACCCCAATGCCGCATCTATCGCGGCGCGCGCCAGGGCCGCGACCGTGAGCTATGCCCTCGACGCCGCAGCCGACTTTCGCGCCGCTGAGGTTGCCGACGACGGCATGGGCATGACCTTCATGCTGCTTCATCCCGCAGGGCAGACGCGCGGGCGGCTGACCATTCCTGGTCGCCACAACGTCGCCAACGCGGCGGGCGCCATCGCCGCTTGTGCGATGGTGGGGGTCAGCCCGCACCAGGCGGCGATGACGCTCGAGACTTATGCCGGCGTCGCGCGGCGTTTCGAGCTCAGCCCCACGGCGAGCGGCGTGACCGTGGTGGACGATTACGCGCACCATCCCACCGAGATCCGCGCCACCATCGCCGCCGCGCGGCCGCGCTGCGCGGGCAAGCTGATCGTGGTTTTCCAGCCGCACTTGTACAGCCGCACGCGGGATTTTCTCGATGGGTTCGCTGATGCGCTCTCCCTCGCGGATCGCGTCATCGTCACTGACATCTATCCCGCCCGCGAGCAGCCCCTCCCCGGCGTCAGCGGCGCAAGCATCGTGGAAATCCTTCGCCGGCGCGGCAAACAGGAGGCCCTCTTCCACGCGCAGAAGGATGAAGTTGCGGCTCTGCTAAGCGAAAGCCTGGCGCGGGGGGATTGGGTGCTGGTGCTGGGGGCAGGTGACATCGGAAGCGTGGCACACGAACTCGTGCATCGCCTCAGTGGTGCGCCGGGCAGTGTTTCGGCAGGGAGGCCGTCATGTACGAGTTGAACCCGCCGCTGGGCCAACCTTCCGCGCACGCCGTGCAGGCGGCGGCGGCTCAACCCGCCGGGGTCGCCCTGGCAGTCCACGCCCGGAAGCTCCAGGAGCTGCAAGCAGCCCTGCGCGGACAGGTGCGCCTCAATGAACCGATGAGCCGTCACACCACTTTCCGCGTCGGCGGCTGCGCGGACATCTTCATCCAGCCCAAGGACGAAGATGACCTGCATACGGCGGTGTCGTGGCTGCGTCAAGCGGGCATCCCATTCCGGGTCATTGGCAATGGCAGCAATCTGCTGGTGGCCGACGCCGGGATCCGCGCGGCGGTGATCAGGCTCGCGCCGGCGCTGCGCGATATCCGGTTCAATGGCGAAGGGGTAATCGCCGGCGCAGGGGCGACGCTGGCGGCGGTGGTCAATCGCTGCGCGAGCGCCGGCTGGAGCGGCCTGGAGAGCACGGTGGGCATCCCGGGCACGGTCGGCGGCGCCATCGTCACCAACGCCGGCACCGATAGCGGCTCCATCGGCGACCTGGTGCAGGACGCGGTGGTGATGGATCAGGGGGGAAACGTCTTCAATGTCCGCTGCTCGGACTTGCACTACGGCTATCGTTGCAGCAGCCTGACCCTGTCGCGGCACATCGTGCTGCGCGCGCGGCTGCGGTTGACCAAAGCGGAGCCAGTGGAGATGCGGGCGAAGATGCAGCGCTTGCACCTCAAGCGCAGCTCCCGCCAGCCCCTCGATTGCCGCTCCGCCGGCAGCGTGTTCAAGAACCCTGCGGAAATTGCCGCCGGCAAGTTGGTGGATCGCGCCGGGTGCAAGGGCCTGCGCGTGGGCGATGCCGAGGTCTCCGCCAAGCACGCCAACTTCATCATCAACCGGGGGCGGGCCGCCGCCGCCGATGTCCGCGCCCTGATGTGCGAAATCCAGAAGCGAGTGCTGCGCATCCACGGCATCTGGCTCGAACCCGAGATCGAGCTGGTCGGAGAATGGTCGTAGGGGCGCGGCATGCCGCGCCCTCACGCCCGCGAACCACGTGTCGGCGGCTATTCATGGACGGCAGGTAGGTTATCGTGAGTAAGCTGCGCGTTGCGGTCCTGATGGGTGGGCGCTCGAGCGAGCGCGAGGTCTCGCTCAAGAGCGGCAGCATGGTGCTGCGCCACCTCGACCGCGCAAGATACGATGTGCTGGCATTTGACCCCGGAGTCTTGCATCGCCTCGAAGGCGGACGCCCGCGGGTTGAGCTGCCGGCGCCTGGCCCGGCAGACCTGACGACGCTGGCCCCCCTGGCGCCGCGCGCCCTCCAGCGCGACTCTGACGAGCCCGGCGTTGATGTCGCTTTCATCGCGCTCCACGGCAAAGGCGGCGAGGATGGCACGATCCAGGGCCTGCTGGAGCTGCTCGGCGTCCGCTACACCGGCTCCGGGGTTCTTGCCAGCGCCCTCGCCATGGACAAAGTGATCTCCAAAAGGATTTTCAAGGCGGAAGGCATCCCCACTGCGCCCTGGCGCGATTTCCGCATGGATAACTGCGCCGACCCGCGCGCCATCGCCGCCGACATTGCATCTTCCCTCGGGCTGCCGGTGGTCGTGAAGCCAGCCGGCGAGGGCTCGACGATTGGCGTCACCGTGGTGCGCGCGGTGGATGATCTGCCGGCGGCGGTGCAAGCGGCGGCCCGCTATGACGCGCACGTATTGGCGGAAGAGTTCATCCCCGGCGCCGAGATAACCGCCGGCATTCTGGGCAACCGCAGCCCCCAGGTGCTGCCGCTGGTCGAGATCGTCCCCCAGGGCGGCTTCTATGATTACGAGGCGAAATACACCCCCGGCGCGACCGAGGAGATCGTCCCCGCGCGGATTGATGAAGAGACCGCGCGGCGCGCCCGTAATGGGGCCGTGGCCGCGTTCGAGGCCCTGGGATGTCGCGGCTTTGCGCGGGTGGACATCATCGCCGGTCCCACGGGACCGGTGGTGCTGGAGGTCAACACCATACCGGGGCTGACCGAAACCAGCCTGGTGCCGCGGGCGGCGCAGGCTGCGGGAATCAGCTTTCCTCAACTGCTCGATCGGATCATCGAGCTTGCCTTGGAGGAGCGCTAGCAGGTGCACGAGCAGCGCTACAATGAGATCGCCGCGCGCGGCAGACGACGCCGGCAGCGCGACCATCGGCTGATGGCGCTGCGCTTGAGCACCGCCGCGCTGTCAGTGGCGCTGTGTGCGGAGCTGGTGGGGGCGCTTGTGTGGTCGCCGCGCTTCCGGGTGCGCCAAGTCGAGTTGCGCGGCTTGCGAATGCTGGATTCGCGAGTTATCATGTCGCGCGTTGCACTGAGCCCCGCGGTGGGGTTGGGGGCGATTTCGACCGGCGCGATACGGCGGCGGCTGGAGGAGATACCGGCGGTGCAATCGGCTTGCGTGGCCCGCGACTGGCCTGCCCGACTGGTGATTGTCATTCGTGAGCGCGTTCCGGCCGCATTCATTCGCTGCGGCGCGGGTATCATCTTCTTGGATCGCCAGGGGGTCGGTTTCACCGCGGTTGGCGCTCACACCGATGGGCTTCCTGAACTTAAAGGTGTGGCGGTGAATCTTGGGCACTTGGGCCAGCCGCAGCCGACCAAGGCGCTCAAGCAGGCGATGGCGGCGCTGGCCGCCGCCCAGGAAGCGGAGATGACGGTGCGCCAGGTTATTGCGCGCGCACCAGACGGCTTTGAGCTACGCCTGATGGACGGCGCCAGCCTGCGTCTGGGGCGCCCGGAGCGCCTGCGGCTGAAGGTGAGCCAGGCGAAGGTTGCCTTGATGCAGCTTCAACCTCTGCACCAGGTCGAGTATGTTGACGTGAGTTGCCCTGACGCGGTGGTGTGGAAGCCGCGCTTGGAGGCGAGCCAAAGCAGTTGACGCGCACCGGTTCCATGCTCGCGCGACGCCGGCGCATCCAACCCCGAGCGGGGACCAACCAAGGAGCTAACAGGTATCCATGAGCGTGCACATGCCACATCTCAGAATGCGGATGCCAAGCTGGGTAGCGCCGGCCACCGCAGTGTGCTTCGTCATCGGCGGCCTGCTGGCCCTGCAATTCACCACTCAGCGCAAGGCGGGCCTGCTCCCGGCCCGCTATGGCCGGGCCGACATGCTGGCCCAGATCCTCGCCGCCTCCCAGAGCCAGACCGAAAAGCAGGAAGAAGAGATCAAGCAGTTGCGCGCCCAGCTTAACGAGCTGCGAGAGGCCTCCACCCAGCGCGAGGAGCTTTTCGCCCTGCTCAACCGGCAGGTGACAGAGGATCAGATCGCCCTGGGGCTGGCGGAGGTCCGCGGGCCTGGCGTCATCATCACCATAGATGACAGCGAGTTGGCGCGCCAGGTCGGGGAAAACAAGGAGCCGTTCCTTCTCCATGACTACGACCTGTGGCCGGTGGTCAACGAGCTGCGCGCGGCGGGCGCCGAGGCCATCTCCATAAACGGGCAGCGCGTGGTGGGCGCCACCGCCATCCGCTGCGCGGGACCGGTGCTGAAGATCAATGACGCCCCCGTCGCCTCTCCCTTCATCATCAAGGCCATCGGCGATCCCCAGACTCTCTCCAGCGCTCTCAACATCCCCGGCGGCGTGATCGAGCAGTTCCGGGCCTCGAAGTTCCCGGTCAAGCTGGAGACGCAAAAGGAGATCACCATCGAGGCGGTTGGGGTTAGCCCCAAGTTCAACTATGCCAAACCCGTTCCCCCGGAGAAGTAGCTCATGATCATACTCCCGCTGTTCTCCCTGCTCATCGGGTTCCTCATCATCTATCTGCTAAACGTCTCCGTGCCGCTCGGCTACGGGGACTATATCTCGCTTATCATCCTGGCGAGCTTGGATGCGATGGCCGGCGGCGCGCGGGCGCGGTTGGAGAGCCACTTTGATGACGCCATCTTCATCACCGGCGTCATTTTCAACTCGATAGCTGCGGTCGCGATGGCCTATATCGGCGACCGCATGGGCATGGCCCTTTACTTGGCCCCGATGGTGGCGCTGGGCGTGCGTATCTATTATAATATTGGGCACATCCGGCGGCTCCTGATGGGCCGGGCCGGCGCGCCGCAGAAGATTCCCGCGATGTCCGAGTTGGAGCGCCCCGGCTGATAGGACGACTGCAATTCTGAATCCAGTGGCCCGCGAACGCACGATCATCGCCCTCGACCCGGGCACCACCAAGACTTGCGCCCTCGCCGTCCGCTTAGGCGAGGGCGCGCCACATATCATCGGCGCCGCCCGCGCCGTATCCGCCGGCTTTCGCAGGGGCATTGTCGCCGATCTCAAATCCGCCGCCTCCACCATCGCCGAAGCTGCCGGGCGCGCCTGCCGCGCGGCAGGGGTGCGCTGTGATCGAGCCTGGCTCGCGGTCTCCGGCGAGCACATTCAGGGGCTGCCCGCGCACGCCGAAACCCGCCCGGCCGACGCCGAGGTGCGCCAGCGCGACCTTGACGCCTGCCTGCGGCGCGCGGTGGAGGGGGCCCGCATTTCTGCCGGGCGCGAGGTGCTTCACGTGCTTCCCGGCGAGTTCTCCCTCGACGGCCAGCAGGGCATCGCCAGCCCACTGGGCATGGCGGCCCGCGAGGTGCAAGTTGACGCCTATCTCGTCACCGCCTCCAGCACCGCCCTCGATAACCTGGAGCGCTGCGTCGAGTCCGCCGGCCTGGTTATGGAGCAGGAGGTTCTGGCCGGCCTCGCCGCCGCCTGGGCCAGCACTGATGAGGCGGAGCGTCGCGCCGGCGCCGTGGTAATTGACATCGGCGGCGGCATCACCGATTTTATCGCCTTCCGCGACGGAAAGGTCGCGCTTGCCGGCTGCCTGGCAATCGCGGGCGCGCATGTCACCCGAGATGTCGCGCTGGGTCTGCACGTGGCGTTGGGAGAGGCCGAGCGCCTCAAGCGCGAGCACGCGGCCGCCCTGGCGCGCATGGTGCCGGCGTCGGACATCCGTCTGGCGTCAGGCGAGCGGGTCGCCAGATGGTTTCTGGCGGAGATCGTCGAGGCCAGGATGCGCGAGATTCTCGAGCTCGTGCGCGACCAGGTCCAGCAAACGCGCCTGGCCCCTGCCCTGGTGGTGCTGACCGGCGGCGAATCGCATCTCGCGGGCTCTGCCGAGCTGGCCCGGGAGCTCTTCGATTGCCCGGCGCGCGTGGGTTGGGCGGCGGGGCCGCAGACCGTCGGCGTGGCCCGTGATCCAGCGTGGGCCGTGGTGATGGGCATCGCTCGCTATGCGGCCGAGCAGCGCGGCGCCCCGCATCCGCCGAGCGGCGGCTTCCCGCAAGCCCTGCGCTGGGTGCGCGAGTGGTTCAAGTAGCTTGCCGCGGTGGCCAGCTTATGCGCGTCCAGTTCATTGACGAGCCGGTAGAGGTGGAGCTCGCCGAGGGCGTGCCCGGCAGGCCGCCGGTATCAGTCAGGTGGCGCGGCGAGGAGCATCCCATCGAGCGCGTTGAGGCGGTGTGGCACGATGCAAGCTGGGGGCCGCTTCAGACCCGTTCCAAGCGCTGGTGGCAGCGACGCCACCGCACCTATTACCAGGCGAAAGTGCCAGGCCCGCGCATTTTCGAGCTCTATAACGACCGCGGCCTGGGACGCTGGATCCTCTATCGCATTCTGCACCTGGAACCAGAGGGTTAGCACTCACTCGGCCGCGCGCCCGCCGTCGCTGAAGCTATGGCGGGCCGGCTTTAGGGCGCAGGCTGATCGCGCTTTCGAGGCAAGCCCCGTTGCGCGACTGTCGTTCGGCGGCAACCCCCGGCGGGTGCGTTCGATTTTCGTTGGTAGGCGCGGCTATGCCTCATGAAGTCTTGGACTCGGGTATGTGGCACAGGCGCCCTCGCCTGTGCATTTGGCGCCCCGACTCGTCGGGGCGCCCACACACCCGAGGGCGGGTGTGCCACATGGGTGATGCGCGTGCCAACGCTGCGCCAACACACCCCCTCCGGCGTTTGACAGGGGCCTGCGAGGCGGGTATCCTTGGACTAGACCTTCGCGAAAGGAAAGGCGATGCGCGAAAAGGTGCAGGAGATCGTGGATGGTATCCGCGTGCGGCTTCAGGCCGACGGCGGTGACGTGGAATTGGTTGATGTTGACGAGCAGCAGGGCATCGTCAAGGTGCGCTTGAAGGGCGCCTGTGTCGGCTGCCCGATGGCGCAGATAACGCTCCAGCGGGGCGTGGAGCGGGTGATCAAGGAGCGCGTGCCGGAAGTGCAGCAGGTGGTGGCGGCATAGGTTAGTCGCCGCGCTTGGTCGGGCGCACCAGGATCCCGGGCCGGTGGGATGGCTCCACCGGCCCTTACCTTGCCCCTTGCCAAGGGCATGGAGCACAATCGCTCGCTGCTCACTGGGCGCAAGGTTATTCGCTCGCCCGCGGCGTAGTCTGCGGTGCCGCGCGCGGCCCGCATTCACTGAGATGGAGAAGGAGGGATCGCTCCGCACCGGCTGACAGGTCGCGGAGCCGCATCATGATCCTGGCAGCATCCTCGCGCATGTTTGAGCGGCGCACCGGCTATGACCTCGAGCTCGACCAGCTCGTGGCGCTGCTGTCGCAAATCGGCTACCAGGGCATCGAGCTGCGCCGCCGCCAGATCAACGAATCGAGCACCCCGGCTGAGATCGCCGCCGCACGCGCGGCGCTGCGCCGGCACGACATGCGCTGCGCTCACCTCACCGCCGCCGGGGTCGAGGATCGGTCGGCGCTCAATGATGCGACGCGGCTGCTGGGTGTGGCGCTGGCGCTCGATTGCCATTTGGTGCGCGTGCAGCTTATCCGCGAGCAGGAGATACCACTGGCCCAGGAGCTGGCCGACCGCGCCGCGGCGCGGGGCATTCGCATTATGAGCCAGATTCACAGCGGCAGCTTGTTCGCCCACATTGATCTGGCCTTGCAGACGCTTGAGAGAATTGGGCGCGGCAATTTCGGCGTCGCCTTCGACCCTGCTGACTTGATGCTTGACGGCGAGCTGGAATACGGCGAAGCAGCCATGCGTCGGCTCGGGGACCGAATCTTCGCCTGCTTTCTCCAGGCATACAAGCCCGCGCCCGAGGGCAGCGAACTGCCAGAGACGATCTACATAGCCGGCCGCGGCTGGCTGCCCGCGCTGCCGGGAGAGCGAGGCTCCGCCGACATCCCCTCCGTTCTTCGCGGCCTCAATGCCATCGGGTTCGACGGCTTCGTGGTGGTGGTGTGCCCCCGCCATCCTCAAGTCGAGAGCCGCAACCTCGCCCGCATCTGGCACGATTACGTGCGCCGGGTGATGGAGAGAGTCGCCACAGCGTGAGCGCTGGCCCCCTTCCCAGCGGTGGCACAGGCTCTCAACTTGTGTGTAGGTCAAAAGATGCAGTCCAGCGCCATCGTCATTGCCTGCGTTACTTTGGTCCCAGTTGCCCCATGATGATATCCGCCAGCGCCGATGTGTCCTCGAATGAGAGCCGTGGCGCGGGCGCCTGCACCGGGCAGTCCGCGACCACCGCCAGCAGTTGCCCGACCGGCGTGCGCAGTTCGCATCCCGTCGCCGCGAGGATGACCTCGACCTTGGGCGTCGGCGCCTGCGTGAAGCCCTCGGTGAGGATGACATCGAGGTCCGATCCGAGCAGCGACACCGCCTGCTCCAGCGGCAGCTCGCCGGTGAGCGTGCGAATCACCGCCAGCCCCGATGGCGACATGATGCCCACTGCCCGCGCCCCCGCGCGCCGATAGCGCCAGGTATCCTTGCCCTCCACGTCAATCTCGAACTCGTGGGCGCTGTGCTTGAGCACCCCCACCCGCAGCCCGCGCCGGGTGAGCTCCGCGATGAGGGCTTCGAGCACCATCGTCTTGCCGCTGTTGCGGCGCCCGACTATCGAGATCACAGGAGGCATCGCGTGAATCAATCCGATGTTGGCGCGGGTGTTCGCGACATCGCGAGCGCGCGCCTGTAATCCGCCCATGTATTGATGTTGACGAGACATTGCAGCTCCGGGTCAAACGCCCGCAGCTCGTCCTCCGCTACCCACCGCACGCGCACCTGATCGAGAAAGGACACCAGGCGGCGGTCATCGCTTCTCAGGCGCTCCTCGATGGCCGGCAGGCACCGCCGCGAGTAGGCCGCGAGCAAGGGATGCAGCCCGTCCGCGGCCTGCGGCACTGCCGCTCCATAGCCGGCGCCGAGATCGAGCAGCGCGCGCAGGATCCTCGCGCTGACGAAGGGCATGTCACAGCCCACTGCGACGCAGCGCTCGAAGCTGGCGGCGCTCAACCCGGCGTGCAGCCCCCCCAGCGGTCCCTTTCCGGGGAAGATGTCAGAGATGCTCAACGCCGGCGCCGGGACCTCGAGCCCATCCCCGCCGACCACCAGCACTTCGCGGGCCGCGGCCCGACCCTGAGTAACGATGTGCCCCAGGAGAGTGCCCCCGGCCCATGGCAGCAGGGCCTTGTGACGGCCACCCATGCGAACGCTTCGTCCGCCGGCCAGGATGATGATGGTCGCGGGAAGCCGCGCGTCGGTATCGTCAGTGCTCGCCAATTTGTAGGGTGTGAACTTCGAGTGTTGGTCTCGCCCGCAGCCAGATGCCGGTCGCCGAGCCATGGAGCGGCAGGCGCCTCGCCTGCCAAACTGGACGGACACAGCCGAGGTTTACCCGCCTCAGGCGGGGCGGTTGTGCTCCATACGGATACGCTACCCCAGACCAACAGAACTCGCTCACACCCGGGCGGGGTTTTCTCTCCCTACCGAGCGCGGTCAACGGCGAGCGCCTCGCTGAGCTGGGGCGGTCCGGCCAGCGCTCTGCGCGGATGCGCGGCAGCCGTCGCCGTCTGCGACTATACACGAAGCGTGCGCCTGAGGCAAGTGACACCGGCGCCGTGCGCCCGCAATGCTCCCCGAACACACTCGATGCAACTTGGCTATTGACAAGTGCGGATTCGCCTGATACTATTATCTGTAATTACATATTTCCAGACAAAAGAGCAAAGGATAAGTCAATGGGTATCTCCAAAGAGGAGTTTGAAGCCGTGAACCAACGGGTGGAAGCCCTGGAGCAGCGCCTGGCGAAGGTGCCTGAGCCGGCGCAGGCTCAGGACTTCGAGTGGCCAGTAGGGGGTGACGAGGGCGAGCCGCCCGAGGAGGGCAAGGTCTTCTTCGCCGATTTGCGCAACCGGTTGGGTGATGCCCAACAGGGTCTTATCTCCATCATAGGCGGCGTGTATCGCTTCGCGCCGGATAAGAACCTGTACTGGCAATCGAGGTACGCGAACCACCCGCTGAAATCGCCGCTCATCGAGTATTCCAACGAGGTGGCGACACAACTGGCATCCATCTTCTCCTCGGCTCAGCGTCTGCGTTTGTTGGAGGCGATGGTGGGTGCGGTCAAGTCGAGCGCTGAGCTGCGCAAGAGGACGGGCCTGGGCAGCGGCGCTCTGTATCATCATTTGCGGGGGTTGATGCACGGCGGATTTGTGGAGCAGCGCGGCCGCGGCCGCTACACCCTCACCGCCAGCGGGATGGGAGCAATCGTAACCTTCCTGCATCTGGCGCACCAGCGCGGCCCCAAGGCGCCGCGGGAACGGGAAGAAGCCGAAGCAGGCCCGGTCGGCGCCGAACAAGATCGAGCGTACTCCCAGTCCGCTATCCCTGGGCCTGCCAGGGGATCGAGCTGACGATACGGGGCTCGCACAACACCAGATGCGGACCCACATATCCGCTGGTGTGTGATAGGAGAGGGCGGCAACGATCCCTCCTACCCCTTCACGACGGTGCCTGTTCTCCCGCTGGCGGGGCGGGCCTTGCGAACTGCGCCGCGCGCGGCGCCACCACAGCCGGGGGCGGCTGTGCTACATTGACTGGCGCACATCCCGAGGTTTCGAGATTGCACCCCCCGGCGGTGGCGCATCCGGCTCTCTGTACCCTCTTGGCGTCAGCCCGTGGTGGGGCGGCGTCGAAACCGCTCGAGACCCCGATACGGAGTTCGCAGAGCCTCCGAAATAAGTCCCTCTTCAGCCAGCGCGCGGACTTCCCAATAGTAGCGCGCCGTTAGGCGATAGTACACTTCACCGGGGAAGGTTGTCGCGCGCCGCATGTCGCGCTCGGGTTCTGCTTCCACGACGCACGCCCTACTCTCAGGTCGGAAGAACGGCTGCCCGGTCGCCTGCTCGGCGAACCAGAACGCGAAGCCTTCGTCGAGCCATGCGGGAGCGTAGCCGCGGAGCTGGCGAAGCAGACAATGGGCATATTCGTGGGCGACCACTTGTCTTGGGTGCTCCGAGTCAGCCACCGGGATTGCGAGCGCCGCTGCAGCCGGCGAGCGCGGCGGGCGGGGCCAATGCAATGCGACCACGGGGCGAAAGAAGGCATATTGCATCATGGTCATGCCGCCCGCATGCGGCCACCAGGCCTTGAGGCAGCGCACGCCATTTCGAAACGCCAAAGCCCACCACAGACTTGCCGCCAGCAGCATAGTGATTGCAACGCCGGTTGCGTTGAGGGCTCTGCCCGCGAGGATCGCCACCAATGGCACCGCCAGCCACAGCCAGGCGAGCGGGTCAAACCAATAGAGATCACGCGCCCTGGGCGGGTCGTCTGCAATAACCACACGAATCGAACGCGGGCCGGCACACCCTGTTATCTTCTCGCCCCATCGGCGCACCTCAGGCAACGCGGCCGCCACGGCCGATGCCACGGCCTCATCCGATTCGACAAATCGGATTTCGTCGGTCCCGGCCTTGATTCGCTCGTGTCGCACTATCACGACGTTGCCTGTTCTCCCGCTGGCGGGCCGGGCCTTGCGAACCGCGCCGCGCGCCCAGTGCCCAGCAGCTCCCGCACCTCATCATCTGAGAGGTCCGGAAACTTGCGGTAGAAGCTGGCAACCGCGAACGGGTATTCATCTGAGATGACCAGGCACACCAGCCGATCCGCCCACGGCCGCACCGCCTCAAGGCTGTCCCGCGGCGACACCGGCACCGCACACACCAGCTCCTCGGCGCCCCGGCTGCGCGCCGAGCGCAGGGCTGCAATCATCGTGTAACCGGTGGCGAGCCCGTCGTCAACCACGATCACCGGCCGGCGGCGCAAATCGGGGAAAGGCCGCTCGCCCCGATAGGCGCGGGCACGCCGCTCCACCTCAGCCCGCACCTTGTTTGCCTGACGCTGGATCACTTCCTGGGTTAGCCCCAGCCGGCGCACCATCTGCTCGTTGAGGATCACGTCCCCCTCGGCGGTGATGGCCCCGAAGCCCGCCTCCGGCTCCCATGGGATGGGGATCTTGCGCAGCACGATCACATCCAGCTCCGCATCCAGAGCGCGGGCAACGGGCGCCCCCACCGCTACTCCGCCCCGCGGGATGCCCAAGACTATTGCATGGCGGCCGCGATACTCCGCGAGCGCCTGCGCCAGCCGCTCTCCCGCCTCCTCACGCGTCCGGTATGGGGGCTGCCAGGACATATGCTCTCTTGTGCGCCGCTGCGTTATTCCGGTCGCCGAACCCCCGGCATATACACCGCACTCTTCTGCGACTCCTGTGCGCTCCATCGCCCCCGTGGTACCGACCCGCGGGAGGGTATAGCATTAGCGGCGCCGAACTCAACAATAATGGATCTGCGCCCGCGTGCGCTGCTTTGCACGGCAAGCTGCGCGCTGATGATGGGAATCTCGGTCCGCGTGGCCGCCCAGCCCGTCCCCACGCTGCGGGTGGGATTGGCGTGGCACCGCTCGTCGGTGGTCGTGGGCAGCCCCGGCCCATTCGTCATCTCGACGGGGGGACCAGAGTGGCAGGGCCAGGGGCAGGCATGGACGGCGTACCTGCCATCCGCAGCCCCCGCGGGGGCGAAGGGCGAGGCGCGACCCCAGGGCTCTGAAATCTATCTCGTGGGGCCGGAGGGCACGGGTCGCTGGTGCCCGGCTCCGGTGCGGGTGCGGCCGGCCCAAGGTTGTGTCGAGGGCCTATGGGGCGGCGAGGACTCGAAGTCCTTGCGTCGCTACGCAGGGGAGCTGGAGCTGACGCGCGACGCCAGCGGAATGCTCGCCCTCGTCAACGTGGTGGATCTGGAGGCCTATGCGCGCGGCGTCATCAACGCCGAGATGGAGCCCAATTACCCACCAGAGGCGCTCAAGGCCCAGGTGGTGGCCGTGCGTAGCGTCGCCCTGGCCAGTCTCGGCCGCCACCGCGCCGATGGCTTCGATTGCTGCGCCGAAGCTCACTGTCAGGCTTACCGCGGCATCAGCGGCCAGACGCCGGCGGGCAATGCTGCCGTTGATGGGACCCGGGGGCAGGTGCTGACGTACGCCGGGAAGGTGGCGAATGCGGTTTATCATGCGGCGTGCGGGGGGCACACGGAAAACTCCAGCGATGTCTGGGGCGGCCCGGAAGTGCCGTACCTGCGTGGCGTGCCGGATAACGCACGGACCGGCAACCCCGGCGTGGGCGGTTATCGGGCCGAGGACCAGCGGCTGCGGGAGTATCTGACAGGGGCGCCTCCAGCCAACTGCCGGCAGCCGGATTACCTGAATCCGACTCGCTTTCGTTGGGTGCGCGTGCTCACCCGCGAGCAGATGGAGAAATCCCTGGCTGATATCGTGGGCATCGGCGAGTTGGCCGATCTGCGGCCGCTTCAGCGCGGGATGTCGGGGCGGATAACACGCCTGGAGGTTCGCGGAACCCAGGGGGCGAGCATACTCAGCCCCGAGTTGGTGATACGCCGGGCGCTTGGCGGCTTGCCGAGTTCGGCGTTCGTGGTGGATCGCTATTGCGATGGCGGGGGTCGCGCTGTGGTGTTCGTTCTGTGGGGCGCGGGGTGGGGCCACGGCGTGGGGATGTGCCAGGCGGGCGCGGCGGGGATGGCGCAGGCGGGGCGCACTTATCGCGAGATCCTGGCCAAGTACTATTTCGGGACCGAGATCGAGACTCGGTATTGAGGAGAAGACAATGGGTGCTACCGGTTCCGGCCAGTCAAAGCTGAGGATGGGGGAGGGGCAGGCCGCGCGGCTGTGCGCGGATCTGGCCCCGGGACAAAGCATTGCCGGTGGGCGCTACTCGGTGCGCTCGAAGCGGCTGGTGGAGTTTCGCAACAAGGCCGGGCAATACCTGTCCCTGGTCCTGGGCGACCGCACCGGAGACATTCAAGCGCGGGTGTGGGATAATGCGGAGGCGCTTGCGGCGATGTTCGAGGAGGGCGACGTGGTTGCGGTTACCGGTGGCGTCGAGACCTATAAGGACCAGGTGCAGCTCATTATCACCGAACTCGTCAAGTGCCCGTCGGAGGAGGTGCGCCGCGAGGACTTCCTGCCTTGCTCCCAGCGCGACCCGGACGAGATGATGCAGGAGCTCATCGGGGTCTGCAAGTCGGTGCGCGACCCGGCGCTGCGCAAGCTGCTGGCCGCGTTTTTCGCCAATCGGGACTTCGCTGCGGAATTCAAGCTGTGCCCCGGCGCCAAGGTCATCCATCACGCCTACCTGGGCGGCCTCATCGAGCACACCCTCAACGTGGCGAGAATATGCGATAATGTCTGCGAGATCTACCCGCAGTTGAACCGCGACCTCCTGATCGCGGGCGCGCTCCTGCACGACATCGGCAAGGTGCGCGAGTACTCCTATGACACCAATATCGAGACCACTGACGAAGGACGCCTGATCGGCCATGTCGCTAACGGCTATCGCATGGTCACCGAGGCGATGGAGAAGATCCCGGAGTTGACGCCCGAGGCGCGACTGCGGGTCGGGCACTTGATCGTGGCGCATCACGGCGATCCCAGCATGGAGGCGCCCAAGGTTCCGATGACGGTCGAGGCCGTCGCCCTTCACTACGCCGAAAACCTGGAGGCCCAGGTCAACCGTTTCCTCAGCATCATCGCCCGCGACCGGGGCCAGGGCAAGGGCTGGACCGAGCACGACCGCTTGCTCAACCGCCGCCTTTTTATTGGTGATGCCGAGGGGCAGGGCGCCGAAGCTGAGACCAGCGAGCCGCCGGAGGCCGACTGACGCCAGTACCCCCGGCGCTATCGGAGGTCGGGTAGCCGGCCCGCAGAACCAGAGCGCACCGGAGTTGTCATTCAGGAGGCGGTATTATGTCCGACCTGATCCGTCCCGAGATAACAAGCCTGCACCCCTATAGCCCCGGCAAGCCGATCGAGGAGGTGGAGCGCGAATACGGCCTCACCGACATCATCAAGCTCGCCTCCAACGAAAACCCGCTCGGCCCCTCGCCGCTGGCGCTGGAGGCGATGAAGAAGGCCATCGAGCAGACGCGCCTCTACCCCGACAATGACTGGTATCACCTGCGCCGCGACCTGAGTCAGCACTTGGGCTTGACCCCGGACCAAATTGTCATCGGCCGCGGCAGCGATGAGGTCATTCTGTGGATCGGGCTTGCCTTCATCGGCCCCGGCGACCGCGCGCTCATGCCCCAGGGGCCGTTCAGCCAGTACGAGTTTACCACGCGACTCATGGGCGGCGAGTGCGTCATGGTGCCCATGCGCGACTACCGCTATGATCTCAAGGAGATGGGGCGGCGCCTGGATCAGCGCGCCAAGATCGTGTGGATCGGCAACCCCTGCAATCCCACCGGCACCATCGTCACCATTGACGAGGTGGTCGAGTTCATGGAGCGTGTGCCCGAAAACTGTATCGTGGTGTTCGACCAAGCGTACTTCGAGTACGTCGAAGACCCGCACTACCCCGACACCTTGACCATGCTCGAGGAGGGCGCGGACAATATTATCATCTTGCGCACATTCTCGAAAATCTACTCACTGGCAGGCCTGCGCATCGGCTATGGCTTCGGCCCGCCGCGGCTGATAGAGAACTTGCTGCGGGTGCGCGCTCCGTTCAATGTCAGCAATGTCGCGATGGAGGCCGCGCGCGCCAGCCTGCGCGATCACAACCAGGTCGAGCGCAGTGTCCAGGTCAACCGCGAGGGCAAGGAATACCTCTACGGTGAACTCAGCCGCCTCGGGTTGTCTTACGCGCCGACCCAGGCGAACTTCATCCTGGTGGACGTGGGCATGGACTGCCGCGCGGTGTTCGAGGGACTGCTGCGCCAGGGCGTCATCGTGCGCACCGGCGATATCTTCGGCCTGCTGACACATATCCGGGTGACCATCGGCCTGCCGGAGCAGAACCGGCGCTTTGTCGCGGCCCTGGAAAATGTGCTCGCCTCGGCGGAAGCGCCGGCCACGGGAGGAGCGTCATGATCGTAATCATGACCAGCCGGGCGACCGAGGACGACGTCAACGGCGTCATCGCGGCGCTCGAGGAACGCGGCTACGGCATCCACCTGTCGCGGGGGGTGGAGAAGACGATCATCGGCGCCATCGGGGCGCTGGATGAAGAGAAGCAGATCGTCGCCCAGCAGATCGAGACCTTGCCCGGCGTCGAGCGGGTCATCCCCATCCTCAAGCCCTACAAGCTGGCGAGCAAGGAGTTCCATCCCGAGCCTACGATCATCAATGTCGGTGACATCGCCATCGGCGGCCGGCGGGTAGTGGTGATGGCGGGGCCGTGCTCGGTGGAGAGCGAGGAGCAGGTGCTGGAGACGGCGCGTGTGGTGCGCGAGGCGGGGGCGGTGATCCTGCGCGGTGGGGCGTTTAAGCCTTCGACCTCCCCTTATGGGTTTCGCGGCCTGGCGAAGGAGGGCTTGGAGTTGCTGCGCATGGCGGCGCGGGAGACTGGGCTGCGCATCATCACCGAGGTCATGGACCCGCGCGACGTCGAGCTAGTGAGCGACTACACGGACATCCTCCAGATCGGCACCCGTAATATGACCAACTTCGTGCTTCTGCGCGAGGTCGGCCTGACGCGCAAGCCGGTGCTCCTCAAGCGGGGCTTGTCTTCCACCATCGAGGAGTGGCTGCAAGCGGCCGAGTACATCATGCTCGGCGGCAACTTTGAGGTCATGCTCTGCGAGCGCGGCATTCGCACCTTCGAGAACTACACGCGCAATACCCTCGACATCAGCGCGGTGCCGGCGGTGAAGGAGCTGTCGCACTTGCCCATCATCGTTGACCCCAGCCACGGCGCCGGGCGCGCGAGCCTGGTCGGCCCGCTGGCCTGCGCGGCCATTGCCGCGGGCGCCGACGGCCTGCTGATCGAGGTTCACCCGCACCCGGAGAAGGCGCTGAAGGATGGATTTCAGTCACTGCGGCCGGAAGATTTCCGGCGGCTGACGGTGGAACTGGCGGCAGTCGCAGCGGCGGTGGGGCGGGAGCTTTAGGCCGGCGTAACTGGGAACCAGACGGACGATTCCGGGCCTTTGGCGCGTCATTTTCGGCCGTCGGTCATGCCATTGTGAGCGGGGCGAAGAATCTTGGCGCGCAGCGGCGAAAAGACAACGCTGTTTCAGAGAGCGGCGATCATCGGCACCGGGCTCATCGGCGGCTCGCTGGGCATGGCGCTGCGCCGGCGCGAGCTTGCGTGGCACGTGGTGGCGGTGGCTCGCACCGAGGAGTCCCTGCGGCTGGCGCTCGCGCGCGGCGTGGCGGACAGCGCAACTCGCTCCCTCGCGGAGGCGGTCAACGGCGCCGATCTGGTCGTGCTCGCTGCGCCCGTATCGCTCATAATCCAGCATCTGGAGCTGATCGCGGAGACAGTCAGTGATTCCTGTCTCGTCACCGACGTTGGCAGCGTGAAAGCACCGATTGTCGCGGTCGCCGAGAAGGCGCTGCGGCATCCCGGCCAGTTCGTGGGCGGCCATCCACTTGCCGGCTCCGAGCGCAGGGGCATCGCCGCCGCGCGCCCCGACCTGCTTGAGGGCGCCGCCTGGGTTCTCACCCCTACCGCGGTCACCGACGAGGCTGCGCTGGATCGCGCCCAGGACCTCATCGCCCGGTTGGGGGCCAGGTCACTGCTGTTGTCGCCGCAGGAGCACGACGAGCTGGTGGCGCGCACCAGCCACTTGCCTCACCTGGCAGCGGCGGCCCTGGTCAATGTCGTCGCGGCGCGCATCAAGGAGCGAGCGGAAACCCTCGACATTATCGGGCAAGGCTTTCGCGACACCACGCGCATCGCCGCCGGCGATGCCGCGCTGTGGGCCGATATCGCGCTTGCCAATGCCGATGCCTTGCTCGCCGCCGTGGAGGAGCTGAGCGAGGGCATTGGCCGCTTCTCCGCCGCCATCAAAGCGGGGAGTCGTGACGAGCTGGAGCGCTTGCTCGCCGATGCGCAGCGCGCCCGGGAAAAGCTGTGAGCGAAGTGGAGGCGCGGTCGTGATACCATCTCGCCTTGTTATCCGCGGAGCGCGCGCCTCGCTCCAAGGCGCGGTGTCGGTGCCGGGTGATAAGTCCATCTCCCATCGCGCGCTCTTGCTGGGCGCCATTGCCCGCGGCGAGACAACCATCAGCGGGCTTCTGACCGCCCAGGACATCGAGGCCACGGCCGACTGCCTGCGAGCGATGGGAGTCGCCGTGGGGCCGCTCGACGCCCCGGTGGTCATCGTGTCCGGCGAAGGACTACGTCGCCTCGCGCCGCCGGGGCGAGAGCTCTACTGCGGCAACTCTGGCACCACCATGCGGCTGCTCCTGGGTATCCTCGCGGGACAGGATTTCATCGCGCGCCTGACGGGCGATGAATCGCTGTCCCGCAGGCCGATGGATCGCGTGGCGCGTCCGCTGACCGAAATGGGGGCCCAGATCTCCGGCCGCACCGAGCGCTGTCTGCCGCCGGTGGAGGTGCGCGGCGGCGCGCTGCACGTCATCAACTACCAGAGCCCGATTGCCAGCGCTCAGGTCAAGTCGGCGGTGCTGCTCGCGGGGTTGTATGCTGATGGTGTAACCTCGGTCACCGAACCATATCAGTCGCGGGATCACACCGAAAGAATGCTGGCCGCGTTTGGCGCGGAGGTCACGACCGACGAGCTTACGGTATCCGTGCGCGGCGGCGAGTTGACCGGCTGTCAGGTGAATGTGCCGCGCGATATCTCGTCGGCGGCGTTCTTGCTGGTGGCGGGGTTGCTCGTTGCCGAATCGCAGGTGTCTGTGACCGGGGTGGGCGTGAACCCGACGCGAACCGGGATGCTCGATGCCATGCGCGCCATGGGCGCGGATATTGCGGAGAGTGACCAGCAGATGTGGGGTGGCGAGCCGGTGGCAACCCTGACCGCGTCCGCCTCGCACCTTCGCGGCTGCGAGATCGGGGCCGAGCTCGTGCCCCGGCTGATTGATGAACTTCCGGTGATTTGCGTCGCCGCGGCGCTGGCCGAAGGTAGGACCCATATCACCGGAGCGCAGGAACTGCGGGTCAAGGAATCCGACCGGCTCGAGGCGATGGCGACTGAGCTCAGCAAGATGGGCGCGCGCATTACCGAGCGGCCTGACGGCTTGATAGTCGAGGGCGTCGAGCGCCTGCGCGGGGCCCAGGTCTCGGGCCGCGGCGATCACCGCATGGCGATGGCGCTGGCGGTGGCGGGGGTGGTGGCGCAGGGCGAGACGGTCATCACCGACGCCGGGGGTATCGCCACCTCGTTTCCCGGTTTCGTGACCGCCATGCGCCGCATCGGCGCCGATGTGCGCATGCCCTGACGGGCAGGCATGGAGCAAGCGGAAACGACGACGTTGAACATCGTGCTGTGTCAATCGCGGTTTGATGGTCGCGGCATCTTGCGCCAGGGCGGCGTCACGCGAGCAGAGTTCGAGGAGGCGCGGAGGAAAGGAAGATGAGGACGTTTAACGTAGTGATAGAAGAAGACCCGGAAGGAAAGTGGACACTGACGGCGCTCGCGTTGCCCGGCTACGTGGCCTGCGGCGACAGTGAAGAAGAGGTGCTGGCCCTCGCCCGCGAAGGCATCCCCTTCCATCTTGCGTGCTTGCGGGAGGAGGGGCGCGCCGTGCCCGAGGGCGACGGAGAGGCGAAAGTCGTCTCGCTGGAAGTCGCGGCATGAATCGCCAAGCTGAACAACCGGTGAAGCTGCTTGCCGTCGCCCGGCTTGGTCGGGATCACATCCTCAGACCCTGATGCGGAGGCGAAGATACGATCATGGACCCGGAACTCCTGGAAATCCTTGCCTGCCCTGAGTGCAAGGCGCCGGTTGAGCAGGACGGCGACTGGCTGGGGTGCACAGCGTGCGGCAGGCGCTATCCCATCCGCGACGGCATCCCCGTCATGCTGGTGGAGGAGGCGCAAGCGCCGGCCCCGGGATGGAAGCCGAAGCACAAGTGAACCCGGCCGCGCCCCTGGACCTCAGCGTCTGTATCGTGAGCTGGAACACTCGTGCCGACCTGTGCCGGGCGCTGGCGTCGGTTTTCGCTTGCAGGGGCGAAGCGGCGTTCGAGGTCATCGTGGTTGACAACGGCTCCGACGATGGCTCGCCCGAGATGGTGCGGCGGGAGTTCCTCGCGGCGCAGCTCATCGCCAATCGCGCGAATCGGGGCTTCGCGGCGGGCAACAACCAGGCGCTGCGGCGAGCCCGAGGGCGCTACTGCCTGCTGCTGAACTCGGACACTGTGGTGCACCAGGGTGCGCTTGCCGAGGTGGTTCGATTCATGGACTCTCATCCTGATGCGGGCGCGGTGGGGCTGCGCGTCCTCAATCCCGACCGCACGCTCCAGTACTCGTGCCGGCGCTTTCCACGCCTGGCGACCGGGCTTTTTCGCAAGGTGCCCCTGGGGCGACTGATACCCGACAATCGCTGGAACCGCGAGTACCTGATGTCGGACTGGGCGCACGATACCGTGCGCGAGGTGGACTGGGTTTCGGGCGCGGCGATGGGCCTGCGGGCGCAGGCGCTGCAAGAGGTGGGGTTGCTCGATGAGGGCTACTACATGTACTGCGAAGATGTTGACTGGTGCTATCGGGCGCGCCAGGCGGGCTGGAGAATCTATTACCTGCCGACGGCGGCGGTGACCCACGTTGTCGGGCGCTCCAGCGACCAGCGCCCGCTGCGCATGGTCGCTGAGTTCCACCGCAGTATGATTCGCTTCTACCGCAAGCACTATGCCCCCGCCATCTCGCCGCTGCTGCGGCCGCTGGTGCCGTGGGGGATTTGGCTGCGGGCGGTGGTCGTGCTCGCGGAGAACATCTATACCGCCGCGCGCAACCTCGGCTATCGCATCAGCCGGGGCCGGGCCAGGGTTTCCGCATGACTGCGGCCGCGCGCACCACTGTCATGAGCGGGCTTGAACGCGCCACCGTCTGGTTTCGCGACGCCGTTATCCCCGCCGCGCTCTTTGCCGCGCCCCTCATGTGGGGGCGGTTCCAGACCTCGGGCCTGGCGCTGACGTTCTGTCTCATGGTTGCCGGCTGCCTCGCCTACCTGATAGCCGCCGTCTTCGCTCGACGCGAGCTAGCCTTCCTCCGCACCCCGCTTAACCTGCCGCTTAGCCTGTTTCTCGTTATCGCGCTCGCCTCGACCATCTTCGTCTCCGTCAACCGCTATCAGAGCTCCCTCGAGCTCTACAAGATCCTCTCGTGCGCCATGCTTTTCTGGCTCATCGCCAATCAGCCCGCTTCGTCCTGGCGCCGGCGTCTCTATCTCGCGGCGCTCCTCGGCGGCGCGGTCATCACTTCCTGGCTCGGAACCCGCGAGTACGTGATCGAGCGCTTCCTCGGTCGCAACCCGAGCTATCGCATCTTCGGCACCTTTTTCAACCCCAACGAGCTCGCCGGCTTTCTGGAGCTTGTGATACCTCTGGCCGCAGCGGGATTCCTGTGGTCGCGCTCGGGGGCCTTGCGCATCATCGCCGGCTTCGCCGCCTTGCTCACTGTTATCGCGCTCTTGCTCACCGGATCGCGCGGCGGATGGGCGAGCTTCGCCGGCGGCATGTTCGTATTCGCGCTCCTGGCCGGCGCCTCGTTCCGGCGCACCAGGCTCGCGCTGCTGACCGGCGCCGCCGTCATCGCGCTGGTGCTGCTGGTGGGGCTCGCTCTCACACCGCTGCGCCTGCGTCTTCTTGGCGCCGGCGAGCGCAGCTCGAATATGTTCCGCTATCTTACCTGGCGCGGCACCGAGACCATGGCGGCCGCACATCCGCTGCTCGGCGTCGGCCCCGATGCTTTCGAGTTCGCATATCCGCGCTACGCGGTGGGCGGCTTCACCCGCATGGCCCATCAAAACTACCTTCAGATCACCGCGGAAATGGGGGTACCCGGCGGGCTCGCGTTCGTGTGGATGCTGGCGGCTTTCTTTTGGCTCGCGGGCAGAGGCTTCCGGCGGCTGCGTGAGCGCGAAGATCGCCTGCTCTGCGCCGCCTGCACCGCGGGCGTGCTCGCATTCTGCATCCACAGCTTGCTCGACTACGGATGGTATATCGGCGCCATCGCCCTCACCTTGTTCGGGCTGTTTGGGCTGGCTGCTAACGCGCTGGGCTCGCCGGCGCCGCCGACGCCCGCCGAGCCTGCGCCAGGGCGCAAAGGTCGGCGCGCGGAGACGCCCCCGGTGCTTGAGGGGCCCGCCTTGCTCAGCGTGCGGCGGTATGGCTTGAGGCTGAGCGCGCCCGGAAAGTGGGTGACCGTTGTGGTCGCGACGGGTATCGCCCTGCTGGCAGCCGAGCACCCGGTGCGCGCCTACCTGGCGCAGACTGAGGCCCAGCAGGGGCGAATGGCCGAGAATCGCGGCAACCAGCTTCTCGCGGAGCAGCATTATCGGGCGGCGGTGCGCTTGGCGCCGGGCAGCGGCGAGTACCATCGCCAGCTCGGGCGCATGATGGGCGTGCCCGCCGGCGTCAAGGAGCTCCAGCGCGCCACCGAGCTTGAGCCCACCAATTCCTTCAACTACTGGCTGCTGGGGAAGATGTACGAGATTATCGGCCCCTGGGATGAGGCGGCGGCGAATTACCAGCGCGCGATCGAGCTGTACCCGAACTTCCTGGCGGCTTATCGCAGCCTGGCCAACCTGGAGGCGCGCCGCCATCGGGTTCCGACCGCGCTTGGTTTGTACCGGCACATGCTTCAGATCGAGCAGAGCCCCTACGAGCGCTACAAGGCGCTGGAGCAGAGGATCGAGCCCGAGTACGCCTACGCGCATTATGCCCTGGGGCGGGAGGCGCTGGAGCGAGAAGATCTCCAAGGGGCGCGCGCCGAACTGGAGCGCGCGCTGGAGATCCTGCGCCAGCGCGAGACGGTCGGCGCCGGCATGCTCGCACAGATGCGCGCGGCGGGTGAATTCAACCCGGGGCTGGAGCAGGAGCTGGTGGGGTTGAAGGCCAGGATTCTTTGGCGACTGGCGGAGTTGTGGGTGCGGCTGGGGGACGAGCAGAAGGCCGAGTCGCTGCGGGTGCAGGCGCTCGGGTTTGATCCGCAGGTGAAGCCCACCGTGGAGCAGGAGCCGCCGCTTTCCTCGGGCCCCGAGCCACAGGCTGCGCCGCACCCCCCGCCGGCTGCGGACCGCGGACAATGGACTACGGAGCACGGAGGAAACCATGCTGCGAGCAGGAGCGGCGCAGGTTGATATCACCCCTCGCGCCGGTGTGTGGCTGACAGGCTACGGGTCGCGCATCGCGCCCTCCACCGGGGTGCACGATCCGCTTCTCGCTCGCGCGTTGTTTCTCGAAAGCGGGGGGCAGCGCGCGGCGCTGGTGGCGGCCGACATCATCGGGTTCGACGATTACCTGGTGGCGAGAATCCGGGATCGGGTGAAACGTCGCGCCGGCATCGCCGCCTCCCACCTGATGCTGGCCGCGACTCATACTCACGCCGGGCCCTCGGTCAAATGCCTGCAACGCATGGCGCCCGCCGATCCGGACTTCCTGGAGCGCGCCGTGGACGGCATCGCCGAAGCGGTCGCCGCCGCTGCAAACAACGCCGTCGAGGCGAGCATTGGCGCCGGCTTCGCCCCTGGCTCCATCGGCATCAACCGCCGCCAGCGCACCCCCGACGGCCGCACCGTAATCGGCGAGCATCCCGCGGGCCCGATTGACGAGCGCGTCGGCGTGCTCCGCGTTGACGGAAAACAGGGCCCCATCTGCGTTATGCTCAATCACGCCTGCCACGGTGTGGTGCTGTGCGATGATAACCTGCTGATCTCAGCGGACTGGCCCGGCGCGGCGGCGCGCGAGATGCAGAAGGGCGTGGGCGGCGCCGTCGTGATGGTGACCAATGGCGCTTGCGGGGACATCAACCCGGCGCAGCGCGGGGGCTTTGAGGCGGTCGAGCGCCAGGGCGTCGCAGTCGCGCGCGCGGGCCTGAGCATCTTCAACCAGATCGAGCGGTCCTGCGATGTGGGGATCCAGGCGGCGGTGCGCCCCATTGCGCTCCCGACGTGCGCTCCCGCATTACAGGAAGCGGAAGCCGCGGTCGAGTCTTACCGGGCGGAGCTGGAACGCGCGGAGCAAGCCGGCAACCTCGCGGCCGCGCAGGTGCACCGCGCGATGTGCGGCTGGGCGCAGGAGATGCGCGCCCTGGCCGCCGGCGGTGCGCCACCAGAGCCGGTGGCCGCGGAGATCCAGGCGCTGGCAATAGGCGACATCGCGATCGTGGGCCTGCCGGGAGAGGTGTTTGTCGAGATCGGCGCCAACATCGTCGCCGCCTCGCCGTTCCGGCACACCTTCATCGTCGGCTACGCCAATCGCGTCGTAGGCTATATCCCCACGCGGCAGGCGTTCGCCGAGGGCGGCTACGAGGTGGACACCGCGCATCGCTGGTACGGGTTCCTCGCCTTCACCCCGGAGGTGCAGGAGATCGTGGAGAGCGCAGCGGCGCAACTGCTTGAGTCGCTCAGGCAAGGGGCGTAACTTGCCGACAGGATGAAAACCGGACGGGCAGTCTCGGTTGTCATTCGGAGACGGCGTGAACGCAAACGGGTACGCGCGACCCATTACGCTCGTGGTCCCGCTCGCGTTCGCCCCGCCTAGCCCGCCCGTCTAACCCCAAGACGCCTGCGGCGCCACAACGCCACACCTTCAGTCGCGAACGAATGCCACGATCCTGACACCGCAAGCCGCGTCCCGCACGGAGCCACAACTCCCTTCCACCTCGCGCGCCGTCCCTCACTGAGACCAGCTTATCCTCACCTCTTCGCAGGACTCCCTGCCCTGGTGTCAAACCCTGCTTGGCCTGCAACTCAGGTAGAGGCTTATTCCTACCACGGAGCCATAACATAACCGGGCCCGGGGCATTGTTCGCCCGCACCTTGGGAAGGAGATCCCAGGAACCGTATAGAAAGCTGCCTTAGCGGCGACCCCCTCTCAGGGCCCCTATTCGACTCCCGGCTAGCCGCCTGCGAAGGAGGTATCCGATGTCGAACGATTCTCAAGCCAAGCTCACTGTCGACGGATTCGACGGTGCCGGCGCAGTTACCAACATCGCCTTCCCCATCTCTGCGATCTGCGAGGCCTTTCACAAACAACTGCGTAGCGAATGGGCCAAACGCGCGCGCAAACTTACGCTGACCCAGCCGGTAACGATCACAGGCAATTTTGTGCGAGTTGATCAGGGCAACCGCTTCTTGCGCTACATGCTTCTCTCGCTAGTAGGAAACCCGGCGGTTGAAGTGGAGGGGCATTTTGCCCTGGGTGATCGCACCCTGGGTGACTTTCACCTTCGCAGGACCCATATGTTCCGCGGCTTCGGCTTCTTTGGGGGCAATTCGAAGGGTATGACACGGTTCTGTGCCGAGAATGCTGCTTCTGACATCGTGAAGATGATAGTCTCGAAGTTGCGCTAGAAGATGATGAACACCGATCCGGTGCCTCGCTTGCCCGTGCGTGATGGCAGCGCACCCCCACGAACATTGCGGCAATGGCAGGCCCATGCCGAGCAATCGCTCCCCAGGGGCGTGCCCTGGGACAAACTGCTCGGCGAAATGGTTGCAACAGGGTGTCCTGAAGAACAGGCGCGCAGCGTCCTGCAGACGGCGTTGGCTAGCCAACGCAAGGCTGCAAGTGGGCTCGTCAGGTGGGGTAGCATCATCGCGGCAGCAGGAGTCGGGGTCAGCCTCACCACTTATGCGTTCGCCTCCGAGAGCGGTGGCACGTACTTCTTGTGGTACGGCCCGATCATCCTTGGGGCGATCCTGGTCATGATCGGACTCACCCGAAGAGCCAAGGTGTCTCTATCGGAGCCGGCCGAGGCGATGGCGACTAAGGGAACAGAAGCGTCGCCTAAGCCATCCGCCAGCTGTACCTGGCTGTGCGACTGTGGCGAGCTAAACCTCAACCTGGCTGAACGTTGCCGGGCGTGCGACCGACGCAGACATCGTATCTGATGCACTATGTAGAAGTGTGCCCCCACCCGGCCACCCTCCCGCGCTCGAACGTTCCCTCGTAGCCTGCAGCGCCGCCTTGCCCCTTCACTTGACACGCCCGAGCTCACTAACGACACACCCCGTCCAGTTCGCGCCTTCACCGAGGACCTGCGCCGAGGCGTGGACAACCGCATCTTCGACAAGAAACGCCGCGTTCTGCGCCTGCTCGTTGACCGAATCGAGATCAACCCCGACGCCAAAGGCGGGACTCTCTACGACGTCATTCCCCTGCCCAAGGAGGATTCTACCGGATTGCGTCTAAGCTACCGAACGAGCAAGGCGAGTGAAGAACCTCGGGGGCGCCGCTAAGGCGATATGACCGGCATGCCAAAGGCCGGATGGGGGATTCTTCTGATGGCTGTGTTAGCAAGCGGAATCGCTGACGCCGGCGCGCCCGTCGCGCACGTGCATCTGCTGCGCCGTCTGCTGACCACGTGCGCGGTGCTCTCCGTCATCCTCGCGGGCGCGGCGGCGGCTGCGGTGAGCCTCGGGCCCTATCCGATCTCTGTGCGCGACCTCTGGGCGGCGGCCGCGGGTCGCGCGCCGGAGCACATCGCCCGCATCCTCTTCACCGTGCGCCTGCCGCGCATCGCGCTCGGGGCGCTGGTGGGGTGCGCTCTTTCGGTGGCCGGCGGCGCTTTCCAGGGGATGCTCATGAACCCCCTTGCCGACCCCTATCTCATTGGCGTCTCTTCCGGGGCCGCGCTGGGGGCCAGCTTGGCCATCGTCCTTAATGTGTCGGGCGCCGCGGGGTTCGGCGTGCCGCTCGCCGCGTTCGTGGTCGCGCTGCTCACGATGATTATCGTCTATCGCCTCGCCCAGGCGCGCGGCAAGATTGGAGTGGAGAGCTTCATCCTCGCCGGCGTCGTGGTTGGCAGTTTCATGTGGGCGCTGGTGACGGTCATCATGACGCTTGCCGGGCGCAGCTTGTCGGAGGTCATCTTCTGGCTCATGGGCAATCTGTTCGTCGAGGGCTGGGAGCCGGTGGCGCTGGTCTTGGGCGCGACCATCGTGGGAACAGTGGGGCTTTACGCGTTCGCGCGCGATTTGAATCTGCTGGCGCTGGGCGAGGAAACGGCGCAGCAGCTTGGCGCTGATGTCGAGCGGCTGAAGCGGCTGGTGATTGTGTTCGGGTCGCTGCTGACCGCGGCGGCGGTGTCATTCAGCGGGATCATTGGTTTTGTGGGCCTGGTGATGCCGCATATCGCCCGCAAGATCGTCGGCCCCGACCATCGCGTGCTGCTGCCGGCGGCGGGGTTGATCGGCGCGAGCTTTCTCATCCTCGCCGACACCGTGGCGAGAGTCGCCGGCCCGTGGGAGATGCCCGTCGGCGTCATCACCTCCATTCTCGGCGCGCCGTTTTTCCTCTACCTGCTGCGTACGCGAGCGCGACCGTGAACGTTCAGCGTCGGGCAGGAGCCGGCCTCCTGCCCGCGAACTGATATAGCGTTATGAGCGCCGCGGATATGCAGCAGATCGCTAGAGCGCAGCCGCCTGAGATACGAACCATTGTAGAGAGGAATACGAATGCACGGGTCTGATCCCCGCTTGGCGATTGACGGCGGCGAGCCGGTCAAGCGGACCCCGAATCCGCCGATGTTTCCGGGCGGGCTTGAGATCGGCGAGGAGGAGAAAAAGGAAGTGCTGGAGGTGCTCGCGCACAAGTACCTCTTCCGCTATTACGGCCCCGAAGACGCGCCCTCAAAAGTAGCGCAAGTGGAACGCGAATTCGCTGAGAAGATCGGAGTCAAGCATGCGCTGGCGACCAACTCCTGCACCTCCGCCCTCATCGCATCCCTGGTGGCGGTCGGGGTTGGGCCGGGGGATGAAGTCATCGTTCCCGGTTACACATTTTTCGCCTCTTGCGCGGCCATCATCGCGGCGAAGGCGATACCGGTGATCGCCGAGGTGGATGACTCGCTAACCCTCGATCCCGCTGATCTTGAGGCCAGAATCACCCGGCGCACGAAGGCCGTGATCCCGGTGCACATGCGCGGCGCTCCGTGCAGCATGGACGCCATCCTTGCTGTTACCCGGAAACACAACCTGAAGGTCGTGGAGGATGTGGCTCAGGCCGGCGGGGGTTCTTTCAAGGGCCGGCGGCTGGGTTCGTTTGGAGACTGCAACGCCTTCTCTCTCCAATACCACAAGATTATCACCAGCGGCGAAGGCGGCATGGTGACCACCGACGATCAACTGCTCTACGACCGCGCGCAGGCCTATCACGACACCGCCGCCTGCTGGCGGCCCGACCGCTTCGGCCTGCCGCGCTATTCCGGGGAGGTCTTCCCCGGGGAGAACTATCGCATGGGAGAGCTCGCCGGCGCCGTGGCACTGGCGCAGTTGCGGAAACTCGACGGCCTCCTGGCGCGGATGCGAGCAAACAAGGCGCGGATCAAGAGCCAGATCCAAAACCTGGGGCTGCAATTCCGCCGCCTCAATGACCCGCGGGGCGATACCGCTATCGCCCTCATCTGCTACCTGCCGCAGCCCGATCTCGCCCGCCGTTTCGCGGAGGCTTTGCGCGCCGAGGGTGTGTGCACCTCGGCCATCTATGATTCCAGTATCCCCGACTGGCATATCTACGCCCACTGGAAGCATATCATGGACAAGACCACGGCCACGCCCGAGGGTTGCCCTTACTCCTGCGCTTTCTACAAGGGCCCGGAACCGAAATACACCCCCGACATGTGCCCCAGGACTCTGGACTGGTTGGGGCGCTCGATTCACATTGACATCCCACCGCAGTTGAGTGACGAAGACTGCGATCTCATCGCGGCGGCCATCGGCAAGGTAGCGAAGGCCCTGCTCTAGGCAACTGATTGACGTCGTCGTATCGGCATCACCGGCTGAGGGAGGTCAGCAAACCATGCCCACCATTTGCGTCTGTGTCGAGCCGTTCTTCGGGAAGATCTCATTGGCGGAGAAGGCGCGCAAGGTCGCAGCGCTTGGGTTTCGCGCCTTCGAGTTTTGGAGCTGCGAAGGCGGGCCCGAGCGCGACCTGGGGGCGCTGGCCGCGGCCGGCACGGAAACCGGCTTGGTTCTCAATGATTTCGGAGTCAGCGCTCGGGGCGTCGCGCTGGTGAATGCGGGCGACCGCGAGAAGTATCTCGAAGGGCTGCGGCGGACGATTCAGGTGGCGAAGGAAATGAACTGCCGCAAGCTGCTTACCACCACCGGCAACGCCATCGAGGGCCGCCTGCGCGAGGACCAGCACCAGGCCATCGTGGGCACTCTGAAGGCGGCAGCGCCCATCGCTGCGGCGGAGGGGATCACTGTGCTGCTCGAGCCGCTCAACAGCCTGGTGGATCATCGCGGATACTACCTCGACAGCGGCCATGAAGGCGCACAGATCATCGAGGAGGTTGGCAGCGCGGCGGTGCGCCTGTTGTGGGACATCTACCACATGCAAATCATGCACGGCAACGTGCTCGCCGACATCAAGCGATACCTGCCTCTGATCGGCCACTTCCATTCCGCGGGTGTGCCGGGAAGGCACGAGTTGAATGTTGGTGAGCTGAACTATAGCAACATCCTGGCTGACATCAAAGCATGGGGTTATGAGGGGTGCTTCGGCCTGGAGTACTGGCCGGTGGGAGATGATCACGTCGCCTCGCTCGCGGAGACGCGGCGATTGACCGCCGCCGCGGGTTGGGAGTGATGCTTCGGGCAGCGGCGTCTCGCCATCCTGTTCACCGGTGGGCACGCTCGGTCGAGTCCTAATCCCTGTGCCCTGCCGCGAATTCTCCAGGGTGTGACTGTTTTCAGTGGGTGGCCGTGCCGCTCTGGCCTGCCCCCATGAATGGTACCAGGTGCTATGTTAGTCCCGGTTGCGGCGCGGGCGCGGCGCGCCTCGCGCTTGCCGGCCGCGTGAGAGGAGGGTGGTCTCATGCATCAGAAAGTGTTCACCCGTTATAAGGACAAGCCCCTGATAACGCCGGAGCATCTGCCGCTCGAAGTGGACGCCGTTTTCAACCCGGGGGTCGCCGAGATTGACGGCGAGGTCGTGCTGCTGCTGCGGATCGAGGATCGCCAGGGCCTCTCCCAGATTCGCGTGGCGCGAAGCAAGAACGGCGTGGACGACTGGACAATTGCCGACGAGCCGTTGCTCGAGCCGGACCTGCCCGACTTCCCCTTTGAGGAATGGGGATGCGAGGATGCGCGGGTCACCCAGGTCGGCCCGCGGCAGTGGATTATCGCGTACACCGCCTATTCGCGCTATGGCCCCGCGGTCGCGCTCGCGACGACTTCCGACTTCGAGACCGCGAACCGGCTCGGGGTCGTGCTCGCGCCGACCAACAAGGATGCGACGGTCTTTCCCCAGCCTTTCGATGGCATCAATATTCTGCTCCATCGGCCGGTGACCGGCGGATACGAGCACATCTGGTACGCCTCCTGTAGAGACGGGTACGCCAATTGGAGTGAGCCGGGTGTGTTATTACCGGAGCGCGGCGGCCCCTGGTGGGACGGCCTGCGCATCGGCGTCGGCGCGCCGCCCCTGCGCACCGATCAGGGGTGGCTGCTCATCTATCATGGGGTCAAGGACATGGCGGGGCACGGGGTATATCGTCTCGGGCTCGCGCTGCTCGACCTGGATAACCCGCGCCGGGCCCTCGCTCGCGCCTCCCGATGGGTCTTCGCGCCCGAGGCCAACTTTGAACAGCGCGGCCTGGTGCCCAATGTCGTGTACACCTGCGGCGCGCTGCTGCGCGGCGATGACGTGTGGATGTACTACGGCGCCGCCGACACCGTGATCGGCCTCGCCACCGCCAAGTTGACCGACCTGCTCGATTTCGTGTGGAAGTATGATTATCTCCATCAGGTCGGCCGCGGCAAAGGCATGGTGTAGCGAGCGGGGTGCGCTCCTCCTTCTTCTGTCTTGCGCCTGCGCGCTTGCGCTTGAGGCTGTGACCTATTTCTGTGGGTGCGCGGGACGCGCACCCACATGTGGCACAACTTGTCCCTTCGCTGCACTCAGGGCAGGCTCTGAGCCTGCTTGTTCTGAGCGAAGCCGAAGGGTCGAAGGAGCCGCCCCCGGCTGTGGCGGCGCCGCGAGAGCGGCGCCGGGGATGACAGGCGAGGCCTGCCCCTTCTCTGCGCTCAGAGCTTGCCCTGAGCATAGCGAAGGGGCAGGCTCTGAGCTTGTCGAATGGGGCGCCTGTCCCACATCCTCCCGCCCATTCCCACTTTTCGAGGTCACACCCGCGCTTGACAACCGCCTGCTGTGATGTTATGCTCACCGCATAATGGCGACTCACGGCTGGCAGAGCATTCATGATTTCTTTCTCACGGGCGCGGATCGCTGCTTGATTCTGCGTGTTCCCGCGGCTCTGCCTGCTGGTCCCCCTGACCCCTGAATCCAGATAGATTACAACCGTAACCGGCGAGACCACAGGCAAGCACGAAGAGCCTGTGGTTTTAGCTTTTCAAGGAGGTGATGGCCATGAGCCAGGCCACAGTGCGATTGCGACCGATTACCGAGGCTGACCTGCCCAACTACGTCCGCTGGTTCAATGACCCGGAGGTCACGGACTTTCTCATGCGCGAGCCAGGCATGACGCTGGAGCAGGAGCGCGAGTGGTTCCAGCGCATATCGTCACCCGATTACCTCAGCCTTATCTTGGCCATCGAGGTCAATCGCCGCCACATCGGCGGCACCGGCCTGCATATGCACGACGATGGCTTCAGCGCCAACTTCGGGATTCATATCGGCGAGAAGTCTTGCTGGCGCAAGGGCTATGGCACGGCGGCGACGCGCGAGATGCTGCGCATTGGCTTCGAGGAGCGCGACCTGCATCGAATCCAGCTTGAGGCGTGGGCCGCGAATCCCCGCGCCATCCGCTGCTACGAGAAATGCGGTTTCCGCCACGAGGCCCTGCGCCGCCACGCCTGGCGCAAGGGCGATCAGTGGCGCGATGTCGTCTTGATGGCCATCCTGCGCGAGCAGTGGGAGGCATCGCAGCGGCCGGCGGGAGATGGCTTGTGCGACCTGGGCCCCGAGCGGACTTGCGAAGTTATGGCATTGTGGGAGCAGGTAGGGCTATGGCCGCATGTAGGCGAGGATGCTGAAGTCATTAGGCGGTCACTGACGCTGAACCGGCGCTTCGCCTGCGGTTGGCGGGCTTCGGGCAGACTTGTCGGCACCGCCATCGGCGCGTGGGATGGCTTGCGGGGGTGGTTATATCGGGTCGGGGTATTGCCAGCCTATCGCCGGCAGGGAATCGCATCGGCGCTGGTGAGCGAGGTCGAGCGGCGACTCGCCGCTGCCGGCGCGTGTCAGATCAACCTGATGATATGGACCGGAAGCGAGGAGGCGCGCGCCTTCTATGCCCACCTGGGATATGAAAGAAGCGAGGCGGCTCTTATGCGCAAGCGCTTTGTAGGCGCGGAGGCGATCGGCTCGCAGGAATCGCCCCATGGATCGTGACACATTGAAGAGTTTCCTCGGCGCCATCTTCAACAAGTCGCTCCGGGTGCGGCGCATGTTGCAGCGCGAAGCGACTTAATGGCCGAGGCAAGAGGAGAGGGCGAAATGAACCCGATCGAGGTGCGCCGCGCGACACAGCGCGACGGGGATGCCATCGTGCGGCTGTGGCGGGAAATGATGGAGCTGCATCAGGAAATCGAGCCAGCCAACTGGACCATGGTTCACGATGCTGACCAAATCTTCCGGTCATATCTTGCTAAGTGTTTGGAGGACCCGGAGCACATGATCGCGGTGGCTGTCAGCGCGGGCGAGCTCGTCGGCTTCATTCATGCGTCGAGGGCCTACCGCCCGCCGGTGATAGCTCCGCAAGCCCAAGGCGCCATCAACGGCATCGGCGTCACCGCTAACGCCCGGCGTCAGGGGATCGGTCGAATGCTTGTTGAAGAGGCGATGGAGTGGTTTCGAGAGCAAGGCCTCGCGGTGGTCAAGGCGGGGTGGGCGATCGCCAACCCTCTCTCCGCGCCCTTCTGGATCGCGCAAGGATTTAGACCATATCAGGTCACGGGCCTGCGCCCGGTCGAACCGGAGGCGGAGGAAGGATGCCGATCCGAATCGGGGCGCAATGAAAGCGGATAGACAAAAAGGCGCTGCTGAGGCGTCAATTACTGTGGGAGTGCGTGATCGCATGGAGGCATTCTCCTGCGCGGAGGACGCGGTGGCGACCGATAGGCCCGCGGCGCGCGGCGCATACGTTGACTTAGGCGCGCTCTACGACGAGCACGCCCCCGCCGTGTATCGCCTGCTGGTCGCGATGCTGGGCTCAGCCGAAGATGCCCAGGATGCCCTGAGCGAGGTCTTCTTGAAGGCGGCGCGTCAGGATTTTCGCCGCATCCGTGAGCCCCGCGCATATCTTCTGACGAGCGCTCGGCATCAGGCCATCTCCGTGCTGCGCCGGCGCAAGCGCGAGACGCCGGTCGCGCCGTCCGACAGCCTTTTCTTCGACGCAGCCCGCCTCGACCCGGGGCAAGCGCTCCTCGCGAGCCGGGTCGAGGCTGCCTTGCGCGAGCTGCCGCCGGAGCAGCGCGAGGTCATCGCGCTCAAGGTTTACGAGGGGCTGACCTTCGCCGAGATCGCCGCCATCACGCGAGCGCGCCCCAATACCGTCGCCAGCCGCTACCGTTACGCTATCGAACGGCTGCGGCGGGCGCTCAAGGAGTCATTGCCATGATTCATCACGAGGATCGCGAACTGGAGCAAACGCTGCGCTCGCTGCCAACGGCGGCGCCGCCTGCCGAAGCGCGGGAACGCATACTTCGCGCTGCGGCGCGTTCGACGAAGAAACGCGCGACCTGGAAGCTGGGGCTTGCATACGCCCTTTGCCTCTTGGGATTGCTGGCGCTCGATATGGGGATAGACCATGCCCAGTCCGCGCGGCTGTCGCGGCTCATCGGTGACGGGCGGCACGCGGCCGGCGCGACAGGCTCAGTCCGTCTTCCGCTGGGGGCTTTTCGCGAGCGCCAGGCGATGCTGCTGGCGATGATGGAGGGGGAGGGGAGGATCAGATGACCGATCGAGATCAGCCTTCGATGTCCGCTTTCCCGACCTTCCGCGCGATGCCGCTGTGGGTAGCGCGGGCGGTGCTCTGGCTGTGGCGCAAGACCTGGCGATACGCGGCAGCGGTGCTTGGCCTGCTCATCATCGCGCATTTGGTGCTCAATGTAGTTGCAGGCCGGCGGCTGGGGGCAGAGTTGGCGCGCGTGCGGGCGCAGGGCGCGCCGCTGACACTCGCGCAAGCCGCGCCGCCGAAAGTGCCGGACTCCCAGAACGCCGCCGTGCTCTATGAAAAGGCTTTCCTTGGGCTGCAAGATCGGCACGACTCGGATGCGATCGAATTGTTTCTGCCCGTCGAGAGGAACCCCAAGCCGCACGAACCCCGGCCCGCGCTGGCGCAAGTTGAGGCGATTCTTGGCCGGCACGAAGCGGATTTTCGGCTGCTGGAGCAAGCATCGCTGCGGCCGGCGTGCCGCTTCCCGGTGAACTGGGAGAATCCCAATCCCATGGAGATTCCCTTTCCTCATCTGAGCGGGGTGCGCCTGGCAGCGTGCTTCTTGACCGCGAAGGCGCTGGTGGACGCGCACCACGGGCGCGCCGCCGATGCGCTCAACGACCTCGCAATCGCGGTTCGCATCTCCAATCATATCAGCGCCGAACCCACCCTTATCGCACACCTCGTCCGCGTGGCGTGTATCAGCATCGTGTCCGGGGCTCTGCCGGGAGTCCTGACAGCCGCCCCACCCACCGCCGGGGAAAGCCGTCGCTTCTACGATCTCCTGGGCAAAGTGGATATGATGGGGCCGTGGGTACGCGCGATGGAGGGTGAGCGCTGCTTCGGCCTCACGACCTTCGACCAGGTCCGTCGCGCAAGATCCGGCGACTTTCTCTGGGGTCTCCTTGGCATGAGCGGCCCAGGCACAAGCGTGTTCGACCAACTGCGGGTGGGAACCTCGGACTTGATACTTAGGCGCACGTGGCGGCTCGCGCGGATGGTGTGGGGCCCGCTCCTGAAGCTCGATGAGACTTGCTACCTGCGGCTGATGCATGCGCAGATCGAGCTGATGGCAAAACCCTACCGGGAAAGTGTGAAGTCGCTGGAAGCACTCGAAGAAGAACGCGGCGACATACCATGGTACGCGCTTATCAGTCGCGTGACGTCAGGCGTCTTCGTCCGGGCGACAGTCAGGAGAGATGAGGGCATTGCGCGGATCGGGTTGATGCAGGCCGCGCTCGCGCTGCGCGCATATCAAATCGAACATGGGTCATATCCGGCGTCACTGGCCGACCTGCGCGCGGCGGGCGGTTGGGCGATCCCGGATGATCCGTTCACCGGCAAGCCGTTCATCTACCGCCGCGAGGGCGCGGGCTACCTCATCTACAGCGTGGGCGAGGATATGAAAGACGACAGCGGCACTGATGCAGCCTCCGCGCGCGCCCGACGCCCACCCATGCCACGGCGCCCCACGCCTCTGCGCGCCACCTGGTGGGACATCCCCCTGCGCATGACGCGGTGAGGCGAGTCTCCGGGTCGGGCTTTCCCAAACCCGCTGCTCCTGCCTGCTCCTGCCCCGGCAAGGCAAATGCCGCACTCACGCCGAATCCAGCAGACGGGAAGAAGCACGCCACCATGCCCCATCGCAAGGCCGACTACTCCGAGATTGCAGAGGTTTATGATACCGCGCGGCGGCCCGACAAGCCGCACATCCAGTGGTGGCTGGCGAAGCTGGCCGAAGCGGGCGGACTGGGCCCGGGCAAGCGCCTGCTCGACCTGGGCTGTGGCACTGGACGCTGGACGATTCCGTTGGCGCAGCGCACCGGCTGCGAAGCCGTGGGGATAGACAACTCGCCCCAGATGCTGGCGAAGGCGCGCACGAAGGATGCGGCCGCGCGCGTCACCTGGCTGGTCGGGGACGTACTCGCCCCACCGGTGGCGTCCCAGAGCTTCGATTGCGCCTTGATGTCGCTGATGCTTCATCATCTCGACGAGCCGCTTGCTGCCTTTCGGGCCGCCCACCAGGCATTGAAACCGGGCGCGGTGCTGCTCATTCGCCAGGGCACGCTCGAGGACATCATAGATGACCCCGCGCACCGCTTCTTCCCTGAGGCGGTGACCATTGACAGAAAGCGCACGCCGTTTCGCGTCGAAGTTGAATCGTGGCTCAGCGATGCCGGGTTCGCCGACATCAACACGGAGGTCGTCCGCCTGCGTACGCACAACACGCCCGACGAGTGGCTGCTCGAAGCGGAGCCGCGCGTCTGCTCCGTGTTCCGGCTGATGTCCGAGGAGGCCCACGCTCGCGGCGTGGCGCGACTGCGCGAGCACATTCGGGCCCACCCGCATGACCCGTGGCTGGTGGAGGAAACCATGACGCTCTTCGCCGCGAGGAAACCGGGATGAACTGCGACAGAACCGATACGGACAATCTCGCTCGCGGCATCAAGTCGCTTGCGGGCGCCAGCACGGCTGACTTGATCGGCATCGCGCCGGGCGAGGCGTTCGGCGCTGAAGAGGCGGGCGAACTCGGGGCGCAGTTCGGGCCCATTCGCTCGGTCATCGTCCTCGCGCAGCGCATCGTTGATCCGGTGCAAGTGGTCCGATTCCACGCGGGTGGCAGCTATGGAGATTCCCGCGTCGCCGCCTCCTTTTGCGATGCCTTGCTGCGAGATGCCTGTTGGCGCGCGGTGGAGATTGTGCGCGACACCGGCTGCTGCGCGGCAGTCCTGCGCAATCAGCGATACGGCGTTGACGACCCGCGGCACAATATCTCCTACAAGAAGGCCGGCGTCCTTGCAGGCCTTGGCGCCTTCGGCAAGAGCCAACTGCTCATCCATCCCCAATGGGGGCCTTGGATCTGGCTCCGGGCGGTGGTCACGGATGCGTGGCTGCCGCCGGATGCTCCCATTGACTTCTCGCCGTGCACCGGATGTGACCGCTGTCTCGACGCTTGTCCGGCTGGGGCGCTGTCGGAAAGCGGCTTTAACCGGCAGGCGTGTGAGAGTTACGGCGTCCAAGCAGGCGGGCCGGCTGCCAGCGCGGTCCGCATCTCGCCGTTGGGGCAGATCAACTGTGACGAATGTCTGCGCGCCTGCCCCATCGGCACCGTGCCGCCGCGACTGGTGATCGGGGAAGGGAAACCATGACCCTCCGCGCGGTTCTCTTCGATCTCTACGACACGCTACTTTACGCGGACGAGGCCGGGACGCGGCCGGAAGCGCTGGCGCTGCTCGCGCGGGCCGGCGTGCAAGCGGCGCACTGGGACCGGGCCTGGGCGGCAACCCTGCCGGCCTCGCTGCGCGGAGAGATCACGCTGCTGCAAAGAGTCAGGATCGCACTCGAGAACGCGGGAGCCGATAGGCACGGCCTACATCTCGCCGATCAACTGACCGGCCTCATGTACGCGAGGAACGCGCCCAAGCTCTACCCTGACGTCAGGCCCGCTCTCGCTGAGCTCAGACAGCGCGGCTACCGTCTGGCCCTGGTCAGCAACATCGCGTCATATCGGGTCAACTGGCTGCCCGAGTTCGAGTTCGACCGCTGCTTCGACGCCCTCGCGCTGTCCTGCGAGCTGGGACTGCTGAAGCCGGAGCCGCGCATCTACCTCCACGCGGCCGAGCGGCTTGCGGTTGCTCCCCAGGAGTGCGTATTTGTCGGCGATGGCATGTCGAAGGAGCTTTCCGGCGCGCGCGCCCTCGGCATGACGGCGGTGCGGCTTGACCGCGCCATTCGCGAACTCGACGACCCGCGTGATGACGGCTTCGATCACCGCGTCGAGAACCTGCGGGAACTGCTCGAATGGATTCCCATCGCCGTTGCGGTAGCCGGCAACGGGGCACAGCCGACATGAGCATCCGTGCCGTTCTTTTTGACCTCGGCAATACGGTGCTGGAATACGGCTTGCAGGGGCATTGGCGCGAGTTCTTGCGGCAGCGCCTCGAGGAGATGTGTCCCCTCGTCTGCGATCTGGCCGAAGGTCCCAAAGTCACGCCCTCCGAATTCGCGGCTCGCGTCGCAGAGGTCATCGGCGGCGAGCGGGCGCGCGCGATCGAGCGCAGCGGCCGCTCCTGGCATTTCAGGGAGCGGCTGCGCGAGGGCTTGGCGGCGGTCGGGTTACGCGCCAACGAAGACTGCCTTGAGCGATTGACTGATGCTTTCTATGAGCCAATCCGAGCCTGTACGCAGCCGTACCCGGATAGTCGCGATGCCTTGAATCTCCTGCGTTCGCATGGGATAGCGCTGGCGATCGTCACTAACGCGCCGTGGGACACTCCCGCGCGTCTGCTCCGCGGCGACCTCGAGCACTGGGGCATCGGCGACTTCTTCGATGCTTTCATCTGTTCGGGCGAAGTTCCCTGGCGCAAGCCCAATCCAGCGTTCATGCTCGCGGCAGCTCAGGCGCTCAACGTGCGAGCAGACGAGTGCCTTGTGGTGGGCGACACACTGGAGTCCGACATCGCCGGCGCGCGCGCTGCCGGCATCCGCTCGGTGTGGATGAACCGGCCCGGGGCGGTCGCGGCGACCGATGATCCGCGTCCTGACTGGATCGCAACGTCACTCTGCGAAGTTGTCGAGATTGTGAGCGCGCGAGGCGCGTGATCAGGCAAGCGCGGAATTTGACGTCGCGGCCGCGTCTCTGGTCCGCGCTGGCGAGGTCTTGAGGAGGGGAAAGGCGAAATCATGACCCCGGATCACGCGATGAGCAGGGTGTGTTCGTTTTCAGTGGGTGTGGGACGGAGCCGCGCGCTCGAATCGGGCGCGGCTTCCCGCCTGCGGCGGGCAAGCGCTGAAGTTGACTCGCCTCTGGCGAGCCGCGAATCGCGG
>Ga0315289_10000932_pt1 | contig 45391 bp, 31 predicted proteins | sample YL17G11_40_MG_FD_203452 | JGI IMG/M metagenome (GOLD analysis project Ga0315289, IMG submission 203452) | Sediment microbial communities from Yellowstone Lake, YNP, Wyoming, USA - YL17G11_40 | ecosystem: Environmental > Aquatic > Freshwater > Lake > Sediment | place: USA: Wyoming | collected... | reverse complement strand
ATTTCTCCACCGCCTCAGCCACCTCGGGGCGGGGTGGGTCCATCATGGCAATCAAGCCCAGGAAGGTCAGGTCGCGCTCGACCGTCTCTGCCGTGTATTGGCTGGGGCCGGCGCGCTGCGTCGCTGAATCAGCAAGCCCGCGTTCGGCGACGGCCAGCACGCGCAGTCCATGGCGGGCATAGTCGTCGTTGGCCGAGACGATCTGCGCGCGCCAGCCATCGTCCAACAGGCGCTCTTGACCATCCATCTGAATATGAGTGCATAGAGCCAGTACTTCCTTGGGTGCACCCTTCACAAAGGCGACGCGATTGCGGATTGCGGATTGCGGATTTGCGATTTGGTGGATGGTGCTCATGCGTTTGCGGCGCGATTCGAAGGGCAGTTCGCGCAGCCGCGCAGCCCGGTGCGCTTCGGATTCCAGGTCCATCCCCGCTTTGGGTGCCAGGACCCGCAGGGCGGCCTCGGTGGGGTCGCCCAGGATGGTCCAGCGTGAGGATTCCCCGTTCGGGGGCAGCAGGCGGGCGTTGTTGCACAGCCCGGCGGCGGTGAGCAACTGGCGCAGGTCGCTATCCACGGGGAGTGGGACCGGTTGCCCGTGGTCCAGGATCTGCCCCTCGGGTGCATACCCGACTCCGGTCACCGTCAGCCGCCGGCCACCCAGCCACAGATCGCGCACCGTCATTTCGTTCTGTGTGAGCGTGCCCGTTTTGTCGGTACAGATCACGCTGGTACAACCCAGTGTCTCGACGGCGGACAACCGCTTGATCAGTGCGTGGCGGCGGGCCATGCGCTGTACGCCCATGGCCAGGGCCAGCGTCACCGCCGGCAGCAGTCCCTCTGGCACGAAGGCGACGATCATACCCATGGCGAAGATGAAACTTTCGGCCAGGTTCACGCCGGCCAGCAGAATGCCCAGAACGAAGAACAGGACTCCGATGCTGGTGGCCATAAAAGTCACCACGCGGGTCACGCGGCCCATCTCTTTCTGCAGCGGGCTGAGTTCGTCCTCTACGCTCTGGGTCAGGTGGGCGATCTTGCCGAACTCGGTGCCCATGCCGGTGGCAAAGGCCACCGCCTTGCCCGTGCCAGCGGCCACGCTCGTCCCGGCAAAGATCAGGTTGGGGAGTTCCGCGCGCGTAAGCCCCATACGCGGGACCGCCTCACGGATCTTGCGCACCGGATGGGACTCGCCGGTGAAGGTGGATTGGTCCGCCTGCAGTTCCGCTTCTTCCACCAGGCGGCCGTCGGCCGGGATGCGGTCGCCCTCGGCCAGCAGCATCACGTCGCCGGGGACCAGTTCCTCCGCCAGGATGCGTCGTTCTTCACCATCCCGCAAGACGCGAGCATAGGGGGAGAGCAGGCCGCGCAGGGCCTGAGTGGCTTTCTCGGCCTTGTATTCCTGCCAGAAACTGAACGCGCCGTTGATCAGGTTGACCATCCAGATGGCGACGCCCAGTTGGGGCATCTGGGCAATGAAGCCGACGATGCCGCCCGCCCATAGCAGGATGGCCATCAGGTGGGTAAAGTTGGCGAGGAACTTGAGCCAGAGGGGTTTGCCCTTGATCTCAGTGATAGCGTTGCGTCCAAAGCGGCGCAGGCGTTCTTCAGCCTCGGTTTGGGGTAATCCCTGGGGCCCCGTCCCCATTGCCCTGTATACTTTGGAGATGGGCAACGTGTGGATGGACCCCACGGAATCGGATGTCAGGGGTGGTTCGTCTGAATCGCTCATGCACTTCCGCTCAACGCTACGCCAGTTTGTGATGCAAAGTGGTACGTGCCAATTATACCCTAACCTGGCAAAATCTCAAATCGGAACCGCGCTACGCGCCGGGTCTGTGGCCCGACGGCGACGCCTTCCCCCAGTCGCCGGCCGCAGACCCACACGATTTCGTCACCTGCCACGAGCAGCGGTACGCGGTCACGCCAGGCGGCGGGGACCTTGAGGTTGACCAGAAATGCACTGACCTTGGCACGATGGCCGCCTAACCCATGAGGCCGGAAGCGATCTCCCGCGCGCCGGGGGCGCAGCGCCAGCGGACTGGGGAGCCGGTCTACGTCGAGGTAGGCTGTCCAGGGGTCGGGATTGGTGGCAATCTCGTGGATGTCCCACTCGCCCAGCATCTCTGCCTGAAGTACCCACGTTGATTCTGGGAGCGGTGTCGTGGCAGGTGAGTACACCCGTTCAGGGAGGCGCACGGGCAGCGATTCGGCGCTCCATAGCAGTGGCTCGGCGGGTGGGGGGCCAGCGTCCTCTGTGCCCCCCACGGTCAACGTGGCGTAGCCCACGGTGAGCGCCAGCCCCATTGGCAGGGTAGACTGGGCGCTGGTCTCTCCACTCACCCCGACTTGGCGGGCGTTCTCCACGTGGACAAAGCCCACGTCGCGCAGGGTGCGGCGCAAGCGGTAGGCCGCCTTGCGCAGTGTGGCGCGTTGCAGGGCTACGGGCAGCGCCTGCCAGGCTGCCCGCTCCAACAGGATGGCGTCTGCGCGTTCTTCCCGGACTACCGTGGCCCAGGCCTGCTCCCGCAGTTGGGCCAGCAGGTCGTAGTCTTCGGCGACGACGGCGGCGGTGTGGCACAGCCGGGCGCGGACGTTGGGATTGTAGGCCTCCAGCAGGGGCAGCAGTTCGTGGCGCAGACGATTGCGGAAGTAGGTAGTGTCCAGGTTGGAGCGGTCGAAGCGCGGCGTGAGGCCGTGGTCGGCGCAGTAGCGCTCGATGGCGGAGCGGGGGATTTCGAGGAGAGGGCGGATGAGGTGGAGATTGGAAGTTGGAAGTTGGAAGTTGGAGGTTGGATGGTCGAGCAGGCGGTAGCCGGTGAGGGGGGTGAGGGGGAGCATGCCGCGCAGGCCGGCGGGGCCGGAGCCTCGCAGGAAGTGCATGAGGACGGTCTCGGCCTGGTCGTCGGCGTTGTGGCCGACGGCGATCTTGCGCGCGCCGACCTCGACGGCTACCTGCGCCAGGAACGCGTAGCGCACGCGGCGGGCCGCCTCTTCGAAGGCCAGGTGGTGCGCGGCCGCCAGCGCGGGCACGTCCTGTTTCTCGAGCGTGGCCGGCAGCCCCCATTCGGCGGCCAGGGCCGCTACGAACTCGGCGTCGGCATCGGCCTCGGCTCCCCGTACGCCGTGGTGCAGGTGAGCCACGTGGAGCTGCAGGCGGTATTCCTCGCGCAGCCGGCACAGGACGTGGAGCAGGCACAGCGAGTCCGGGCCGCCGGAGACGCCAACGACGATGCGGATGGGGGGGATGACGGACGTACCCCCGTCCGCTACATCCCTTGCATCCGATGCGTCGCCAGGGACCAGCAGCCCGGTTCTCTCAATGGTACGCCGGACCTGCTTCAGGAGTTCGGTCAAAGGGTATATCTCACAGGCGGACCACCGATCCGCAGTACTCGCATTTGATCTCCCGCATGCCGCGCGCGACCTCGGCGGAGAGCGTCGCACCACAGGTGGGGCACTTGGTCGGCACGGCGCGGGCGGCCTCCACGGCCCCTTCGTCCTTGGGCCGTGTGCGCTCTTTGGCGATTTCTCCCGACTTGGCCCGGCCGATCAGGGCAGCCCACTCTTCGTTGTCGGCGTTTTGCAGGCGCATGGTGACCCCACTCAGGTCGGCCTCGGGAGCGAAGAGCAGTTCCATCATCTCCTTGTGCCCCAGGAATCCCTTCTGGCTGGTCTTGACCTCGTCAATCTGCCCGACCGGGACCTCAAACACGAGTTGCTGCACCTTCTCTTTCTCGGTGGTGATAAAGAGGACCTTTTTGGTGGCGATCTCCTCTTTCTGCTCGAAGACGAGCCGCTCATCCGTCAGGTAGAGCACACCTTCTGGCCCTTCCTTCTTGGTCTCCAGGTATTGGGCGCGGGAGGCAACCACGGGATCCTCCGCGGGATGGAGTTGGAAACTGGCCTCGTCTATCTGGTCGAGCAGCCAGCGGATCTGTTCTACCTGGGAGCGGGTCTGGTCCACGTTCTGCTTGAGCGCCTCGTACACCGCCCGGGTCGCCGATTGAGCAGCACGGACCTTTTGATCCAACGACTCGATCTCGACCTCGGCGCGGGCTACCTGGCTGGCCTGGCCGCCCATGGCCTGGCGCAATACAGTCCCGGCCAGGCCGGCCCCGTGTTCCAGTTCTCGCGCGCGCCGCGCGATCTCGCCAGACGCACGGTTGTGGACTTCTTTCCACTGCTCAGCCAGCACGTTGGTCTTGTTTTCCAGGAAGGCTCGAAAAACGTAGCCGCGGGTACGCAGTTCCTGAACCTCGGATGGGAGCAGGGAGAGCGTCGTTGCGATGCCTTCGATCTCCCTGGACACGTCGGCCAGTTGCAGCGACCCGTGTAGGTCGTTCAACTGGCCCTGGAGTTGGTCCAGTTTGGCGCGCGTTTCTTCGCTCAACGCTGCGGCTGTGGCGGCCGCTGCTGTCGCGGTCTGCGGCGCGACGGGTGTCACCGTGGCCTTGGCCATGCCTGGGCTAATCTTTTGTGCTCCGGCGGCAGGCCGGATGGGTGATGGTGTTTTGCTCGCCGGTTGTTTGGCTGTTGGGCCGCTCGTACTCGAGCGCGTCGTCTGCTGTTTCCTGGCGGAATCCACAGACCCTTGTTTGGGCTTTTTGTCGGTGCTCATAAGTGCCTCCTTGTGTTAACGCCCGTTGCCGGGTTCTCCATTTCCCATCGTAGATCGCAGATAAGCCTCCATCAAGTTGTCCAGCCGCCCGTCGAGCACGGCCTGCACGTTGCCGGTCTCGTAGTCGGTGCGGTGGTCTTTGACCATCTGATAAGGGTGCAACACGTAGGAGCGGATCTGGTTGCTCCAACGGGCGTCTACGTGTTCTCCCTTCAGTTCGGCGATCTCCACACGCCGTTTTTCCTCTTCCAGTTCGATCAGGCGTGCCCGCAGCACGCGCATGGCCGTTTCCCGGTTCTGGGTTTGCGAACGCTCGTTCTGGCAGGAGACGACGATGCCGGTGGGAACGTGGGTGATGCGTACCGCCGTCTCGTTTTTCTGCATGTGCTGCCCGCCTGCCGACGAGGCCCGGAAGGTGTCAATCTGCAGGTCGTGCGGGTCAATGGTGACCGAGATTTCGTCGCCGAGGTCGGGCCAGACCTCGACCAGGGTGAAGGACGTATGCCGCCGGTGGGCCGCGTCGAACGGGGAGAGTCGCACCAGCCGGTGTACCCCGCGCTCGGCGCGCAGATAGCCGTAGGCGTAGGGGCCAGAGACGGTGATCATGACACGTTTGACGCCAGCCTCCTCCCCATGGAGCCGATCCACCACGTCGGCCTCGTATCCACCCGCCTCGGCCCAGCGCAGGTACATGCGCAACAGCATCTCGGCCCAGTCCTGGGCATCGGTACCGCCCGCGCCAGCGTGGATGGCCAGGATGGCGTCGCTCCGGTCGTGGGGCCCGGAGAGAAGCAGGCGGAACTCTAATTGCCCGATCTCGCGTTCCAGGGCGGCCGTCTCGGTAGTCAATTCGGCCTCCAGGCTTTCGTCACCCAGTTCGGAGAGTTCCAGCGTGTCCTGCACCCGCTGGGCCAGCGTATTCCAGCGCTCCACCTCCTCGCGCAGGCTGGAGAGGCGACGCATCATGCCTTGTGCCGTTTCAGGGTCGTCCCAGAAGCCGGGAGCACTGGCGCGCTTTTCCAGTTGGGCGATTTCCTGTTCCTTAGCGGCCAGGTCAAAGATGCCCCCGGATGTTGTTCAGTTTGATAGTCAGTGCCGTCAAGCGGCTGCGAATTTCTTCCACGGTATTCCTCTCGTTTGATTATTTGAATAGAGCCTGGACGAACAGGCCGGCGTCGAAGGGGGCCAGGTCTTCGAGGCTTTCCCCTGTGCCGACGAAGCGCACTGGCAGTCCTAACTCGCGAGAAATGGCGAAGACCATCCCGCCGCGGGCGGTGCTATCCAGCTTGGCGAGCACGGCGCCGGTCACGTCTACCGCTTCCTGAAAATGGCGGGCCTGCGACAGGGCGTTCTGGCCGGTGGTCGCGTCGAGCACGAGCAAGGTCTCGTGAGGAGCGCCTTCGGCGCCCCGCGCCGCCACCTTGCGCACTTTCTGCAGTTCGGCCATCAGGTTGTATTGGGTGTGTAGCCGCCCGGCGGTGTCGGCGATCACCATATCCATCCCGCGCGCCCGGGCTGCCTGCAACGTGTCGAAGACGACCGCGCCGGGATCGCCTCCCGCCGGTCCGGTGACGATATCCACGTCGGCTCGCCGTGCCCAGATCTCCAGTTGGTCCATCGCTGCGGCGCGGAAGGTGTCGGCTGCTGCCAGCAAGACGCGCCGGCCTGCTCGCTGGTAGTAGTGGGCCAGTTTGGCGATGCTCGTCGTCTTGCCGGAGCCGTTGACGCCGACGATCAGCACCACGTCCAATGGACGGCCTCCCAGGTTGAGCGGAGCCGGGTCAGGTAACAGTGCCCGCAGTTCCTCCTGCAGGGCGGCCTGGAGGGCGTCGGCACGCAGGATCGCTTCGTCGCGGGCACGCCGGCGCAGCCGCTCGACCAGGTACAGCGTGGTCTCCACACCCACGTCGGCCTGGATGAGCAACTCTTCCAGTTCGTCCCACGTGGCTGCGGTTACCTGGCTGGCACCCAACAGCCCGGCGATGCGACTGAAGGCCGCGTTGCGGGTACGGGTCAGGCTGTCTTTGATTGATTGGGATAGGGTTCTAGTAGATATATCACGGCCCTTTCACAGGATATGCACACCCGTATGTCACAATGGGTGTGCGACCCAGTCCGCCAAATTATACCCTAAAGCATGTGGTTGGGCAATGTGGATCGGAGTCACTTTCCCGAAGGTTGAGGCGGGGGCACCCAGCCCGCGACGTGCTGCTCTTTGGCGGTGCGCCTGGCATTGGCGGCGCGCCTTTACGCCTTCGGTAAGGTAGCTGATTGCGGATTTGCGCACATTGGTGTAACATTGGGACCAAGACTTGAGGAGGGGTGATGATGTCCAGTCTTTCGATCGTGCTTCCTGCCTACAACGAAGAGGCAAACGCGGAACGGGCCGTCGAGCAGGTCTCTGCCGTGGCCCGGCAGTTGGGGATGGATTACGAGATCATCCTGGTCAACGACGGCAGCAAGGACCGCACGGGCGAGATCGGCCACGAGTTGGAGCGGCGCGTCCCGAATTTCCGGCTGGTAGAACACTATCCGAACCGGGGTTATGGGGGCGCGCTAAAGGCCGGCTTTGCCGCGGCCACCAAGGAACTCGTCGCGTTCGTTCCGGCTGACAACCAGTTTGACTTCCACGAGGTCAACCGGCTCCTGGAAGGGTTGGCCAGGGCGGACATTGTGTCTGGCTACCGGGCCCAGCGGCAGGACCATTTCGTGCGCAAGTTGAACGCTTTGGGCTGGAACACGGTGGTGCAGGTGCTGTTCGGCACCCTGTGCCACGACATTGACTGCGGGTTCAAGGTTTTCCGGCGCGAGATCCTGGACCACGTAAACCTGGCCTCCAACGGCGCGATGATTGATACGGAACTACTGGCCGGCGCGAAGGCGCGCGGGTACCGCATTGCCGAAGTGTCGGTGACGCACCTGCCGCGCACGGCGGGGGCAGCCACGGGGGCCAACGTCAGGGTCGTCGCCAGGGCCTTCCGTGACCTGGTGCGCTTCCGGCAGCGGCTGAGCCAGGAGTTGCGGCGGGAAAGGTAGCGACGGTGAAGCGCTGGGTCGAGGCATTTGACGCTGACGATGCGGAGAAGGCGCTCCGCCAGACGCAGTACATCATCAGGCAGGTCGTGGAGATACTGGGGGAATTGACTGAAGGTGGATCTGCGGTGTAGCGATTGTGGCCACAGCTGGTCTCTAGACCCAGCCCACTGGTGTTGTGATTGCGGCGGTGTGCTGGAGATTGCGGGTGGGCCGCCCTTCGACCTGACTCGCGTGGACGAGACGGACTATACGCTGTGGCGCTATCAGGCCGCGTTGCCCCTGCCGGACCGCGTGGCCAGGGTGACGTTGGGCGAGGGCTGGACCCCGCTGGTGGCCTCCGATTGGGGCGGCCAGCCCATCTACCTCAAGGCGGAGTACCTCAACCCCACCGGCTCTTTCAAGGATCGGGGGGCGGCGGTGCTGGTCGCGGCATTGCAGGCCGTGGGTGTGCAGGAAGTCGTCGAGGATTCGTCGGGGAACGCCGGGGCAGCGTTGGCGGCCTACGTTGCCCATGCGGGGATGCGTGCCACGATCTACGTGCCGGCCCACGCCTCGCCGGCCAAGCAGGCACAGATCGCAGTCTACGGGGCGCGCGTGGTCCCCGTGCCCGGACCCCGCAGCGAGGCCACGCGAGCGGCGCGCGAGGCTGTCCAGCAGGGTGTGGTCTACGCCAGCCACGTCTATAGCCCCTTCTACGTGCAGGGAACGAAGACGATTGCCTTCGAACTGTGGGAGCAGTTGGATGGCCGCGCACCGGATAGCGTCGTTGCGCCGGTGGGCCACGGTTCGTTGTTGCTCGGGCTGTACCGGGGCTTCCGGGAGTTGTTGTCGGCAGGGCTGATCGAGCGGTTGCCGCGACTGTTCGGCGTGCAGGCGCAGGCGTGCGCGCCTCTGGCGCGCGTCTGGGAGCGCGGTCTGGCCGGCGTGGAGCCGGTCGAGGAAAGAGAGACCGTCGCGGAGGGGGTGGCGATCGCCGCGCCACCCTGGTGGCGGGCCATATTGGCCGCTGTGCTCGCAAGCAGCGGTGCGCTGTTGGCCCTGCCAGACAAGGAGACTCTGGCCGCACAGCGGAAACTGGCGCATCAGGGGTTCTACGTCGAGCCGACCTCGGCGTTGGCCGTGGCGGCACTGGAGCACCTGCAAGGCCATCTGGGCGACGTGCCAGTCGTCGTGTTGACCGGCAGCGGGTTGAAGAGTCCGTAGCAGATCAAGACACCATGGAACAAGATAGGGAGCAGGGAGCGGGGATCAGGAAGCAGGGAGCAGGGAGCAGGGAGCAGGGACCGGCGATCGGTGACCCGTATTCAGCATCCAGCATCCGGCATCCAATCTCCAATCTCCAATCTCCACCCTCAGACCTGGACTCTTTCCAGCAGCGCATCGGGTATTCCTTCCGTGACCCTGCCCTGCTCCTGCGTGCTCTCACCCATTCCTCCTACGTCAACGAGCACCCAGAGGAGGAGGCGAGCGACAACCAGCGCCTCGAGTTCCTGGGGGATGCGGTGGTGGACTTTATCGCTGCCGCGTGGGTCTTCCGCCGCTATCCTGACTTTGACGAGGGGCAGATGACGCAGCTGCGAGCAGCATTGGTGCGTACCGAGATGCTGGCCCGCCTGGCCCGGCAGGTGGGGATCGGGGAGTCCTTGCGGGTGGGGCGTGGGGAAGAGGACGCCGGCGGGCGGGAGCGGGACGCCAACCTGTGTGATACCTTCGAGGCGCTCGTGGGGGCGCTCTACCTGGACGGCGGCCTGGCGGCGGCGGAAACGTTCGTCGAATCGCTGATCGGGCCGGTGGCCGAGGCGACGCTGGCGGCCGAAACGTACTGGGATGCCAAGAGCCGCCTCCAGGAATGGAGCCAGGCGGAATTGGGGGCCACCCCGCGCTACCGCATCGTGGCCGAGGAGGGGCCTGACCACGCCAAGACCTTCGTGGCCGAAGTACTGCTGGTCAAGAAGGTGGCGGGGCAAGGGTGCGGGCCGAGCAAACAGGCGGCCGAGCAGGCGGCGGCCCAGGCGGCCTGGGAAGCGCTGAGCGAGCGGGAGTCCGCCTCGGCGTAACTTGATCGCTTGCTTCCAAGTTCTAACTTCCAACCTCTAACCTCCAGTTTGCCATCTCTCCCCAAGCGCGGTATACTGCGTGCTTGAACGCCTATGCACCTCAAGCATCTGAGCCTCCAGGGCTTCAAGTCCTTCGCCACCAAGACCGAATTTCTGTTCCCCACCGGGGTCACGGCCATCGTCGGTCCCAACGGGTCGGGCAAGAGCAACATCGCCGACGCCATCCGCTGGGTGTTGGGGGAACAGAGCCTGCGCTCCCTGCGGGGCAAGTCCACCGCCGACATGATCTTTGCCGGCGGACAGCGCCGCCCGCGGGCCGGCATGGCCGAAGTCTCCCTCACGCTCGACAATGCCGACGGCTGGCTGCCGATTGAGTTCAGCGAGGTCACGTTCACCCGCCGCGCCTATCGCTCCGGCGAGAACGAGTATCTCATCAATGGGGCGCGCGTGCGCTTGCTCGACATCGCGCAACTGCTGGCCGAAAGTGGCCTGAGCCAGCGGGCGTACACCGTCATTGGCCAGGGGCTGGTGGATGCGGCGCTCTCGTTGCGACCCCAGGAACGGCGTATGCTGTTCGAGGAGGCGGCCGGCATCGGCCTCTACCGCGCCCGGCGGCAGGACGCCGTGCAGCGCCTGGATGAGACCCAGCACAACCTGGAGCGCGCCTACGACATCGTCAGTGAGATTGCCCCTCGCCTGCGACGGCTCGAGGCAGAGGCCGCGCGGGTGGAGGAACACCGTCGGCTGAGTGCCCACCTGGAACGGCTGCAGTTCACCTGGTACGGCTACCAATGGGGGCGCCAGCAGCAGGCCCTGGTGCGTGACAAGGAGAAGGCTTCTGTGCTGGAGTCGAGCCTGGAAACGCAGCAGGAGGAAGTGTCGGCACTCGGCGAGCGGTCGGTGCAACTGCGCCAGCACGAGGGGGAGTTGCGTGCCCGGTTGCGCGACTGGCACCGCGAGAGCGCCGACCTGCACGACAAAGCCAACGAGGTCCAGCGGGAACTGGCGGTGGCGGAGGAGCGGACGCGGCTGCTGAAGGGCCAGCGCGAGGAGTTGGTGGCCGAACTTCTACCGCTGGATGGCCAACACCAGGCGCAGGCGGAGCAGGTCGCGCAGATCCGTGCGCTCCGCACGCAGGTAGAGCGTGAACTGGCAGAGCGCAAGGGGCGACTGGCGTCCCTGGAGCGGGAGTGGGCAACCGTCAAGGAGCAGGCTCAGGAACCTGTCCGGCAGCGCGCCCAGGTGGAGCAGGAGTTGCGTGCCTGCCGCGTGCGGTTGGAACGGCTCAACCAGGCGCTGCTCAAAGCCCGCGCCGAGGCCGCCCACCTGGGCAGCGAGCAGGCGGTGGCGGAAGAGCGCCGGCAGCAGAACCAGGCCCGGCACGCCGAGGTGCTGGCCGAGTTGGAGCCAGTGGGTGTGCAACGGGCGGCGCAGGCGGAGCGAGTGGCCCAGGCCCGTGCGCAGGGTGAAGGGGTGGAACGAGACCGGGCCGAGCGCAAGGGGCAGTTGGCAGAATTGGAGCGGGAGTGGGCGGCGGCCCAAGCCCGGGCGCTGGAACCCGAGCGGCAGCGGGTGCGGGTGGAGCAGGAGTTGTACGCCCAGCGAGCGTTGGTGGACCGGTCCAACCAGGCGCTGCTGGAGGCCCGCGCGCTTGCTGCGCGCCTGGCGGGGGAGTACGACGCGTTGAGCCGCATGCGCACGACCTCGGCTGCCACCAACGCGGGGGTACGCGCCCTCGTCCAGGCAAACCTGGACGGGGTCCTGGGGCCGCTGGTGGCGCTGATCCAGGTGCCTGCGCAGTGGCAGCGTGCCATCGAGGCGGCGCTAGGGGACGATCTGCAAGCAGTGGTGGTGGAACGGGCATCCATCGTTGAGCAGGTGCGCCCTATCGTCGAAGCCGCGGGCGGGCGGGTGACGCTGTTGCCGTTGGATAGCCTGCGCCCACCCCCGCCGTTGCCGGCGGGGGCGCTGCGGGCCGCCGACGTGGTGACCTGCGCAGGGGACGCGGACAAACTACGTCCGTGTGGCGAGCGAGTGCGGCCGGCCGCCGAAACGGTGCTGGGAGCGGTCGCGCTGTGTGAGGATCTGGCGGCGGCTCAGGCGCTGCTGCCAGGTATGCCGCCGGGCGGCCGGTGTGTGACTCCCGCAGGGCTGGTGTTGCGGGCTGATGGTGCGCTCTCGGTGGGGCAGGTGGAGGTGGGGGACCTGGCGGATGACGGCACCCTGGCGGATGCTGGCATCCGCCAGGATGCGAGGGCCAGGCGGGAACTGGCGGCTCGAGCCGAGCAGGCGCAACGGCGCGCGCAGGAGATTGAGGAGCGGCAGCGTGCAGAGGCTGGCCAGGTGGCGGCGTTAGAGGCCCGGCTGCAAGAACTGGCTCGTGAGGCAGCCGCCACTGGCGCAGAGGCAGCACGGGTCGAACGGGAGCGGCTAGGGCCGGCTCGTACCGAGGCCGCGGTGGTCGAGGAGGCACTGCGCAGCCACCGCGCTGCCTTGCAGCGAGAGGAGACGTTGCTGGAGCGGCTCGAGGCACAGGTGGCCGCCTTGCACCAGCAGGCTGGCGAACTGGAGTCGGAGCAGGCGGTGCTCGCTGCCCGCCTCCAGGGAGCACAGGCCGGAGGACAGCCGGTGGAGGTCCAACTGGGGGAGGTAAGCGCGCTGGCAGGACCGGCCGGCAAGGGGCAGGTCCCGCAGACGTTCCAGGCCCGGCTGGAGGAGATTCAGCGGCGCTCCCAGGAGATCGAGGGGCAGCAGCGCACCGAGGCCGATCAGGTAGTCACGCTGGAGGGCTTGCTGCAAGATCTGGCCCGGCAGGCCGCATCCGCCGGCGAGGAGGCGGCACGCTTCGAGCGGGAGGTCGTGGGGCCGGTCCGCACCGAGGTGGCAGTCGCCGAAGAGGGGGTACGTAACCAGGTGGCGGCCCTGCAACGGGAGGAAGGGCTACTGAACCGGCTGTGGGCGCAGATCTCTGCCCGCCGGCAGCGGGCCGGAGAGTTGGAGGTCGAGCAGGCAGCCGTCGCTACCCGCGTCCAGGAGTTGCGGGCGGAGGCGGCGCGGCTGGAGGAGCAACTGGAGCAGGTGCGCGCCCGCATCCAGCCGGCTGAAGAGGACCTGGCCCGCCTGCGTGACGAGCAGGCGGCGCTGGAGGAGCGCGAGCGGCGGGCGCGGGACCGGCTGCGCGACGTGGAAACCCGCCGGGATCATGGACAATTGGACGTCGCTCGTCGCCAGGACGAGTTGAAGATGCTGGCCCGGCGGATCGAAGAGGACCTGGGGATGGTCGAACTGGAACTGGCGGAGAGCGTTACCGCGCAGGCTCCGCTCCCCCTGCGGCCGTTGGTCTCTCCCCTGCCGGTCGTCGAGGAGTTGCCCGAGGGGTTGGAGGATGAGATGCAACGCCTCAAGGCCCGCATCCGGCGGTTGGGCCCGGTCAACCTGAATGCCCCGGCCGAGTACTCGGAGGTCGAGGAGCGGCACCGCTTCCTCACCGAGCAGTCGGCTGACCTCGAGGCGGCCTCCGCCCAGTTGCGCCAGGTGGTGGCCGAACTGGACGAGCTGATGGAGACCGCCTTCCGGGAGACGTTCGAGGCGGTGGCGACCAGGTTCTCCGAGACGTTCACGGCCCTGTTCAACGGAGGCACCGCGTACCTGGAGTTGACCGATCCTGGCGACTTGATGAATACCGGGGTGGACATCGTCGCCCGGCCGCCGGGCAAACGCGCGCAGCGGCTGGCGCTGCTTTCGGGCGGGGAGCGGGCGCTGACTGCGGTGGCGCTCTTGTTCGCCCTGCTCCAGGTCAGCCCGACCCCATTCTGCGTGCTCGACGAGGTGGATGCGATGCTCGACGAGGCGAACGTGGGGCGTTTCCGCACGCTGCTGCAGGAACTGGCTCAGCAGACCCAGTTCATCGTCATCACCCATAACCGGGTCACCACCGAGGCGGCCCATACCATCTACGGCGTCTCGATGGGGGCGGATGGGGTGTCGCAGGTAGTGTCGCTGGAGTTGGATTAGGGGTTGGAAGTTGTCGTTGTGACCACCGGACGAGATCCACGCCGCACGCTACGTGACGAAGACGCACACGCTCAACCCGGCGACTTTCCAATCCCCTGGCTGGGGGCCGGTGGGCCGGGTGGAGGGGGACGCCGTCATTGTGGTGCGGCGGCCAGAGCGGCAGGTGTTGCCCTGGCGAGGGCTGGAGCCGAGGGTGGGGCTGTTGAAACTGGCGGTAGGCCTGGAGGCCGACCCGCTGGAGGATGCGCTGGCGCGCGGGGTACGGGGCGTCGTCCTTGAGGCGTTGGGAGGGGGCCGCGTGCCCCCCTGGTGGTTGCCTGTGCTCGAACGGGCTCGCGAGCAAGGGGTGGCGGTGGTGATCGCCAGCCGCTGCCCTGCTGGCAGGGTGTGGGATGCGTATGGCTATCCAGGCGGGTACCGCACCTTGGCGGAAATGGGGTGCCTGTTTGCGGATGGGCTGAACGGGCAGAAGGCGCGCATCAAGTTGATGGTCGTATTGGCGGCTGCCTGGACCTTGGATGGGATAACGGCATTGTGGATGAAGCCGAGTTCGGCCTAGCTCTAATGTGGTGAATTTGTCTTGCTTGAAAGTCCAAAGCATGGTATACCTCACTGGAGAGTAAAGTGGACCTGGACGCGATTCGACGCAGAGTGAGTACCGGTGACTACTCGCTGAGACCCGATGCACTGCAACATGCTTTCAAGGAATCCTTCAGCCAGGAGGATATGGAATATGTAGTCCTGCATGGCAAGGTCATCGAGGAATATCCGGACCGGTGCCGCTGTTTGATTTGTGGGTTCATCACGCTTGGACAGGGAACCACAACACCACTGCATGTGGTATGTGAACACTCAGACCCTGGTGATGCGGTGGACTTTGTCACGGCTTATATTCCTGACAAGGAGCATTGGCGTGATCCCTGGGTCAGAAGGAAGCAAAGATGAAGGGTGTAAAGAGAGTCTGTTCCGAATGTGGGGTTGAGAATGAGCCGCGGGAAGTTACGCTGCACCTCGAAAGAAATGGGATACAAGTTGAAGTTGTGGGTGTCCCGGCGATGGTCTGTCCATGCTGTGGACAGGAATACATCGCTGCCCCGGTCTCTAGGGAGGTGCTCAAAGTTGCTGAGCAATTGGCTGAGGGTCTGGAGGCTACGCGATCTATGTTTGCTAGAGCTCCGGCGGAGCCGCCGTCCTTCAGGCACATCGTTCTTGCTCTGGCGTGACTGTAGCCGTCAAAGAGAGAGTATCCAGGAGGTGTAGCACTGGAATCACTGGACGCACTGGAGTTGGCCCGGCGCATCGTGGGTGTGATCGCCGATAACAAGGGCGAAGATGTGTTGTTACTGGATATTCGGGATATTTCGATCCTGGCCGACTGTTTCGTGATCGGGAGCACGACGAGCGGACGGCAGGCCGATGCCATCGTCAAGGACATCCGGCGGGAGATGAAGCAGGCGTTCAACGTCAAGCCGTTGCACGTCGAGGGGGACGCGGCCAGCGGGTGGATTCTGATGGACTATGGGGGCGTCGTCGTGCATCTGTTCGCCCCAGAACTGCGGTCTTACTATGACCTGGAAGGGTTGTGGCGGGAGGCGCGGGTCATCGTGAGAGTGCTGTGATTGCGAGGGGGAGAGCGCCCCTCACCCCGGCCCTCTCCCCGGGGGGGAGAGGGAGAGAGCGCCCTTCTCCCTCGCAGGGAGAGGGGCTGGGGGTGAGGGTGGGACGTGCCTCAGGGCGACTCGGGCGACTCTGCCTGGCTTGCCGAAGCGGGCGATCAAGGCCACCGTCCCGTATTTGACGGGAGCATAGGCCGGCCCCACGGCGATCAGGCCACAGATAAAGACAACTGCGATCGCGACCACGATGACTACCCAGCGTTTGGGCCGTCCGCTTCTGATATTCATGTTGCGCCTCTACTTTTCAAAGATCCAGCGGTCGGTATCCCGTCCATAGGCGAGGATCTCGGCCTCGGTGAAGAACAGGGGAATCTCGAAGGCGGCGGTCTCCGCGCCGTCGGAGCCGTGCACCAGGTTGCGTCCAATCTCCAGCCCAAAGTCGGCGCGGATGGTGCCGGGGGCGGCCTCGACCGGGTTGGTCGCCCCCATCGTGCGCCGCACGATTTCGATGGCCTTGTTCCCCTCCAACACCATCACGACGACCGGGCTGGAGGTAATGTAGCGGACCAGTGGTTCATAGAAGGACTTGCCTTCGTGGACCGCGTAATGGCGGCGGGCCAGCGCTTCGTCAATGTGGATCAATTTCAGCGCGACGATACACAATCCTCGCCGCTCGAAACGGGCCACGATCTCTCCGATGAGCCCACGCTGTACGGCGTCGGGTTTGATGATCACCAGCGTGCGTTCCAAGTTTCCTCCTCGTTTCAGGTGCTACAAGGTCTCCAACGCCCGGCGGTAGAGGCTCAAGGCCTCCTGTAGCCGGCCCACTTTCATGTACGCATCTCCCAGTACGCGCTGGAGGCTGACGTCGGGTCGCTGCCGCACGTATCCCTCCAGGTCGGCGATTACGCCGTCGAGCAATCTGCCGGGACGGATCAGGCGGGAGTAGGCCTCCAACGCCTCATCCCGCTGGCCGGCCTGCCATAGCGCCCGTGCCAGGGCCAGCCAGCCTTCGTAGTCGCGCGGGTGAGCCTTTAGATAGGTGCGCTCGGTGGCGAAGGGCTCGACAGGGGCTGTGGCTAATAGAGGTTCCGGCGGCACAATGGGTGCCTCAAGAGGTACTGGCACTTCCATCTCGGCCATGCCTGGTACTTCTTCGACCACCGGGGTGGGCAAAATCCCCTCTTCTTCCAGTTCTAGAGGAGCCTCTGGCGGGACCTCTTCCACGGCGGTGATGGCCTCGGGTGGGGCCTGCGGCTCCTCGAACAGCGTCCAGCCGAAGGGCTCCTCGGCCGGCGCGGGGGCGGCTTCCTCGACAGGAGGGGTTACCTCTTCCGGCGCTACCTCCACCGGAGGAGCCTCCGCAGGTGCGGGACGGCCCATGACTTCGGCCATGCGGAGTTCGACCTCGGCCTGCGCCTGGGCGCGCAGTTGCTCTTCTTTGCCTGCCGCCAGTTGCCCAAGCCAGGCCAGCGCCTCGTCGCCGGAGGGTATCGCCGCCCCTTCCTCCAGCCACGCCGGCAGGGGCATCTCCTCTGGTGCAGGGGCTTCTGCTACCGGCGGGGCCTCTTCCACGGCGGCGACGGCCTCGGACGGGACTTGTGGCTGCTCGAACGGCGTCCAGCCGAAGGGCTCCTCGGCCGGGGCGGGGGCGGCTTCCTCGACGGGAGGGGTTACCTCCTCCGGCGCTACCTCCACCGGAGGAGCCTCCGCAGGTGCGGGACGGCCCATGACTTCGGCCATGCGGAGTTCGACCTCGGCCTGCGCCTGGGCGCGCAGTTGCTCTTCTTTGCCTGCCGCCAGTTGCCCAAGCCAGGCCAGCGCCTCGTCGCCGGTGGGCATCGCCCCGCCCTCCTCCAGCCACGGGGGCAGAGGCGTCTCTTCCGTGGGAGGCCTCTCTTCTGCCAGAGGCGCTTCCTCCGCGATGGGAGCCGCCGGCTCCCCCGGTGTCTCCGCTTCGGCGGCAAATAACTCGCGAATGCCGGCCAACCAGTCTGGGGGCAATTCCATGGGTGGAGAGGGGGGGCCTTCTTCACTGACGGTCTCGGCCTCTGGCTCGGCCAGCCACTCCATCGTTTCCTCGACCGGGATCGTGGGAGCTTCCCCTACGCCGGCAGGCTCGAACCCTAACGGAATCAGCGGTTCCGCAACTTTCTCCTCGCCAGGTGGCTCCGGGCCTACCCCGGCCATCCACGCAGGGGGCTTTTCCTCGACGAGGGCCGGGGGTTCTTCAGGCGTCGGTGGTGGGGGAGCGACGGCCTCCTCACCGCCCGTCTGCTCCAGCCAGGTGGGGATCGCGATCTGGGCCCCCGCCGCTGCTGCGACGTCGGACGGCGGCATCTCCCCTTCGGCCAGCGCTGGCTCCTCGGCAGGGACGGCCTCGACGCCCGCCATCCAGGCCGGACGTTTTGCCTCGGTCGGGCCTTCAACCGCCAGCGGGGTGACCCACACCTCCTGTGCTGGCAGCGGCGAGGTAGCGCCGAAGAGTTCCTGCGCCATGTGGTTCTGTGGGTCCACCGCCTCGGCTCGCCGCAGGTAGGTCTGTGCTTCTTCGTGTCCCTTGCTGGCCCAAATCTCTCCCAAGATCAGGTTGGCCTTGAGACAGTAGGGCATGACGTCCAAGATCTGCTGGCAGACTTCCACGGCCTCCAGCCGTTGATCATTGCGCCACAGCGCTTCTGCCAGCGCGACGCGCAGGTCTATGCGGTCAGGGTACTCGGCCAGCAGGGCGCGGAACTCGCTGATCGCCCGCGAGAGCAGGTCGCCCTTGAGATAGAGCCGGGCCAGAGCGCCGCGCGTCAGTTGTATCTGTCGCGGTTCGACCCCATCGCGCCGGCCATAGAGGCGGCGCAGTTCCTCGGCCACCACCTCGTTGTCGGTAGCCACTTCGAACGCGCGTTCCAGGTACCACGTGGCGGCGTCGAGTTCACCGCGCCGGCCGTGGATCTCGCTCATCCCCACCCACGCGACCAGGTCCTCAGGGTCAACGCTCAGCACACGGCGAAACATGTCGGCGGCGTCCTCGTCCTGACCGGCTTCGAGCATGGCCTTACCCAGCAACCGATACGTGCCCACGTGCTTGGGGTACTGCTTCAGAATGTGCTTGCCATGGGCGTTGGCCTGGTCGTAGCGGCCTTGCTCAATCGTATGCTCAATCTTGTCCGTATATTCGTGAAGGGAAATCTCGGCCATTTTCCCCTCCTGCTCTATATCTGATTCAGAGGGCAGACTGGCAGGTCAGCCCCGCTTCTCCACACGTTCCACGTTGTAGATTATGCACCGTCTCGCATAAAAAGTCAATCCAGGCCATGTGCTTCCTTGAGGTGGGCGACCAGGTCATCTATCGGGCGCTCGGGATGAGGGGAGGGGCCGCGGGGGTCCACGAGCGTGTCTTCCCCCAGCATCGCGTAGAAGCCATTGAGCACACCATAGGCCAGGACGTCCAATTCGTAGCCACCCTCCAGCGCAAACACGACCCGTCCACGGCACAGTGCCCTGGCCAACGCCACTATTTCCCGTTGCAGCCAGGCGTAACCGGCCAGCGAGAGGTTCATCTGCGCCAGCGGGTCGCTCCAGTGGGCATCGTAGCCGGCTGAGACGAGCAGCAGGTCGGGGTGAAAGCGCTCCGCCAGCGGCCACACCAACTCGGCAAAGATGCGAGCGTAGCCCTTGTCCCCCACGTAGGCGGGCAAGGGGGCGTTGAGCACAGTCCCCGTACCCGCGCCTGTGCCAGTCTCACTCCAGTGGCCGCTGCCTGGGTAATGGGGGTACTGGTGGGTGGAGAAGTAAAAGACGGCCGGGTCGGCGGCGAAGGTATCCTGCGTCCCGTTACCGTGATGCACGTCAAAGTCGGTGATGAAGATGCGTTCCACCTGGCCTGCGGCCAGCGCGGCCTTGGCGGCCACGGCGACGTTGTTGAAAAGGCAGAAGCCCATGGCGCGGGTGGCCGTGGCGTGGTGCCCGGGCGGGCGCACCAGCGCGAAGCCGTTGGCGACGTCGCCCGCCAACACCGCCTCCACGGCCCGGATGACCCCGCCGGCGGCCATCAGCGCTGCATCGAAGGAGCCGGGTGTGGCGTACGTGTCGGGGTCGAGGAAGCCGCCGCCGGCCTCGGCTACTCGTTGCACCCGTCCGACGTGAGCAGAGGTGTGCACCCGCTGCAATTCTTCGACCGTCGCCGGGCGCGGCTCCAGAAGCCTGAGCCGCGCCAACATGCCCTCGGCTTTCAGCGTGCTCAGGATACGTCTCAGGCGGTTGGCATTCTCGGGATGGCCGGGAAAGTCGTGCTCGAGATAGACCGGGTCGTACACGTAGGCTGTGTCCATGGCGACTCCACTTCTGCCTCGCAAGGGCGGGCGGCTACTGCCGCCGGCGGGCGGCCTTGCGGCGCGGGGCGCCGCCCCGGTAGGCGGGGGCGGTGATCGGGGCGGGTGTGCAGCGGCTCATGTCCAGCATGCGCGTCGCCAGGCGAGGGTCAATCTCCTCGGTCCACCTGGCCGTGGTGATGACGGTAGGCAGGCGGGCGTTATAGCGATAGTCAAAGATCTGATACAGTTTCTCCCGCGCCCACGGCGTGGCCGACTCGGTGCCCAGGTCGTCCAGAATGAGCAGGGGGGCGCGGCGTACCTCCTCGAAGCGCTTGTCGAAGGTGACCGTGCTCTGCGGATTGAAGGCGGCCCGCAGGTGGTCCAGCAAGTCAGGGATGGCGACGAACAGGGCCGGGCGGCCCTGGGCGATCTGGTGGTTGGCGATGGCGGCGGCCAGGTGGGTCTTGCCACAGCCGTAGGTGCCGGTGATGAGTAGCCAGTCGCGGGGGTTCTCGGCGAAGGCGCGGGCTTTGTCATACGCCTCTTTAAGGCTCTCTTCCTCCTCGCGCGCCAGTTCCCCCTGGCGCAGGTCGAAGGTCTCGAAGGTCCGCTGGCTATGCAGGCTCAGGCTGTGCAGGCTCATACTGCTCAGGTCCGAGCGGACCGGTTCCATGCCCATGCCTCCCCGGTAGTCGAGGGCGATGATGGAGACAATCTTGACCAGGTCAGGATCCACCAACCGGGAACGGAGCCGCAGCGAGATCTCCTCCAGTTCGTGATTGGTGGTGATGACGGTGGGCAGGTGAGCGTTGTAGCGATAGTTGAGGATCTGGAATAGTTTCTCCAGGGCCCAGGGCGTGCTGCTTTCGGTGCCCAGGTCGTCGAGGATGAGGACAGGGACGGTGCGTACTTCTTCGAAGCGGGTGCCGTAAGCGATGGAGCTGGTGGGGGCGTAGGTCGCGCGCAGGTGGTCGAGCAGGTCGGGCACGGTGATAAAGAGCACCGGTTGGCCACGCTCGACGCAGCGGTTGGCGATGGCGGCGGCCAGGTGAGTCTTGCCGCAGCCGTAGCCCCCCTTCAACACCAGCCACCCGGTGGGGTTTTCGGCAAAGACCCTGGCCTCCTCGTAGGCCCAGCGGAGATTGGCTTGCTTGTCGGGCGGCAGGCTATGACCTTCAGGATTGAAGGTCTCGAAGGTCATGCGCGCCAGGGCCTGCAGGTCCCCCACGGCGCGCAACGCCTCTATGCGCCGGGCCGCCATTTCGACCAGGCGGCAGGTGCAGGGGATGAGTGTGCCAAAGTCGGGATGGCCGACCGGTACGTCCGCTCGCACGTATCCCAGCCCTTTGCAGATGGGGCAGGTCTCTTTTACTTCTGGCTCACTGGGCGACGGCTTCATCTCGTTTCCATTCCACGTAGCGCTGCCGGTCCGCCTCGCTGCTTCGCCGGTCCGTCATCTCTCCGCGTCCTTCGCTGCGCCAGCGCTCCAGGATGGCGCGGATGTATCTCCAATTGCGCTTGTTCAACGCCACAGCCTGGCGAAATGCCTCCTCGATCCAGGCGGCGGGGTATGCGTGCTCCGCCTCGCGCAGTTCGTCGGCGATGAGCGGCGTGAGCAGGCCGACGTTCTGCTCGTACAAGGTGAAGATGTTGGGCCGCCCGGCCGATTCAAGCTCGTCCGGCCATTCCCCCTGCGCGATGGCCTCGACGGCGGCGCGCCCGCGGGGCGTGTTGGCGAAGTAGAGCGGTTCGGACGTGTCTCCGATGGTGGCCATGACTTGCAGCAACGTCCCGCGCTCGACGGCCCGTTCCAGTGCTCTGGCCAGCGTTTCGGCCGGCGCCTCCCCCAGTCCAGAGAGGAGCACCGGATCGGAGGCCAGGTCCGCCTGGCGGAGGTAGCGCACCTTGCCCCGCTGCCGCCCCAGCCGCCAGAGGGCGTGCAGAGTGAGTTTGAGCTCGGCCAGGTCGTCAATGAGCGGGATGAGGTCGGTAAAGACCGGCTCCGGGAGGCTGGCGGTGCGGACCTTGCCAGAGAGAAAGCCGCTAAAAGTCTTCATAACTAGGAGAAATCAACGGGCTGTTGGCGCGTCTCGGCGTCCAGGAATTGGGCCATGTGGCTGCGGAAGAAGAGTTGGATGGTGCCGGTGGGGCCATTGCGGTGTTTGGAGACGATGATGTCGGCGATGTGCTGCCGTTCGGTCTCAGGATGGTACATTTCGTCACGGTAGATGAACATGACGACGTCCGCGTCCTGCTCCAGGGACCCGCTTTCCCTCAAGTCTGCCAGCACTGGTCGCTTGTCGGTGCGCTGTTCGACGGCGCGAGAGAGTTGGGAGGCCGCGACGACTGGCACGTCCAACTCGCGCGCCAGCGCCTTCAGCGAGCGGGAGATGAAAGAGACCTCCTGCACCCGGTTCTCGGAGCGGACGTCGCCGGTCATCAACTGTAAATAGTCCACGACGATCAGATCGAGCCCATGCTCGGCGTGCAGCCGGCGGGCCTTGGTGCGCAGTTGTAGCACCGAGATGGAGGGGGTGTCGTCTATAAAGACGGCGAGGTCGGCCAGTTTCCCCGTGGCCTGGACGAAGAGCGGCCATTCCTCCTCGCGCAGGTTGCCCAGCCGCAGCCGCTGGGAGTCAATCCCGGTCTCGGCCGATATGAGGCGCTGTACGATCTGTTCTGCCGACATCTCCAGGCTGAAGACGGCGACACGCTGGCCGTGGCGGGCGGCATTCCGCCCCATGGACAGGCACAGGCTCGTCTTGCCGACCGAAGGCCTGGCGGCGACGATGACGAAATCGGAGCGTTGGAGGCCCCCCAGCAGCCGGTCGAGGTCCACGTAGCCCGTGGGCACCCCCAGCGGTTCGCCCTGGTGGGCGTACAGGTACTCGATGCGGTCGTAGTAGCGGCGGAGGACTTCCTGGATGGGCGCCAGGTCCCGCGTGATACGGCGCTGCGAGACGCTAAAGAGCGCCTGCTCGGCCTGGTCCACGGTCTGGTCTATGTCTTCGGTTTCCTGGTAGGCCAGTTGGGCGATCTGGCTGGCCGTGCTGATCAGCCGCCGGCGCACGGCGGCCTGTTCGACGATGTGCCCGTAGGCTTCGACGTGAATGGCGCTGGGGACGACGTTGATGAGGTGTGTGATGTAGGCTGCGCCGCCGATCTCCTCCAGTTGTTCCCGGCGCTCCAGTTCGTCGCACAGCGTGACAAAGTCAATCGGCTCGCGCCGTTCGTGAAGGGCGAAGATGGCCTCGTAGATCCAGGCGTGTTTCTGAATGTAAAAGTCCTCCCCTTTCAAGAAAGGGGAGACGCGGAACAACGCTTCGGGGTCAATGAGGAGGGAGCCCAGGACTGACTCCTCGGCCTCCACATTGTGAGGGATCATCTTGTCGGGAGTTGACATAGGCTCAAGTACAGGGGACTATTGCACCGGCAGGTCGTCCAGGTTGAGGCTGTCAATGAATTCGCGGAAGGGAGACAGTTCCTCCCCTGACACTTCCTCGCTGACGTCCGCCTCCGGGGCGACGCCGGCCTGCGCCATGACGTTTTCCTCGACAAAGATTGGGACGTTGGCGCGCACTGCCAGTGCGATGGCATCGGAGGGGCGCGAGTCAATCTCCACCTGTCGCCCATTCAGGCGCACGGTGATCCTGCCGAAGAAGGTGTCATCACGCAAGTCAGTCACGGTGATGTGGGAGACCTCGCCGCCCATTTTGTGGATGACGTTGTTGAGCAGGTCGTGGGTCAGAGGGCGGGCAACTTCGCGGTTCTGCAACCGGAGGGCGATGGCCTCGGCTTCGTAAGGCCCGATCCAGATGGGCAGGTAGCGCTCGGCATTGACGTCCTTGAGGATGACCACGCGATGCTCCGACATCAGGCTCGCTCGGATGCTGCTGACCTTTACCTCGATCATAATTCGCCTCCTGGTAGGGGCTGTACCGATTTCATTATACCACCGACCTGTGGCAGGGCAAATGAGCGGGCGTGTCAGACGCGCTCTCAGGGTGTCTGGATGGTCAGTGGCGTGGGCAGCAAGATGAAGGACGCCCCATTCTCGGTTGGCACTCGCTCCAATGTGGTCGGATCGTACCATCCCACTTCGACGTGAACCGGACCGGCGTAGGGTTCGCGGAAGGCCATCTCGTGGCGGTCGGCGACGATCTCGCCCGCGAGCCAGCCGGTGGTGGGCTGGGTGCCGGCCACCGGAGGGCCGTCGTGCTGCCCGACCAGGTGGCCATCGGCAGCCAGCAGATGGGTGAAGACCGTGCGATCGGCACTGGCCGCCCCCTCCAGCGCCTGCCAGTACAGGGTGATCGGAACAGTCTGGTCCGCCGTGTAGGGCCCGGTGGCCAGATCGTAGCCCAGCAGTTCGGCGACGTCCCCGAAGCGGACGTGGATCTCGTGGGCCATCGGAGGGGGCGCGAAGGTGTGCTCTCCGGCGGCGATCGTCACCTGGCCCAGGACGGCCTGGCGGTCCCCCAGTTGGATTGTGACGGTGGCGGGGCCATCGGCAGCCGTGGGGGGAACGGTGAGGCGGCGGTGTTCCAGCACGGCCTCGCCGGCCTGCCAGCGGCCGGTAGGATAGCGGCCTCCGGCCGGTGCACTCGCCACGGTGGCCAGGGTGCTGCCAGCCTGGCTGAGGGCCAGGACCGGGCGCAGGTCGGGAAGAGGGGCCGCCAGCGCCCGCCAGCGCAGGGTGACGAAGACAGACTGGCCTGGGGCGAGCGCAGCGCGGTCGAGCGCCGCGGCTTCCAGGAGCAACCCATCGGCAAGGAGGGTTGGCTCGGGGAGGGGGGGCAGGTCGAGGGCCACGCCATAGGGATCGGCGGACAGGCCGCGAGCGGGAGCCAGGGCCACGACGCCAACCTCGTAGGATTGCCCCTGCGGGTTGCCCGCCGCGTCCAGCAGGTCGAGACGGTGAAGCGTTCCATGGCTATCGGTCGCGTAGACGCCGATGGAGACGGTGTACGTGAGGGGCGGGGTACCCGGCACCAGGGGCAAGACGTGGTAGGTGGTGGCTTCTTCGCCGGCGTTCCAACGGTCGGTGGGCAGGGTACGCAGGTCCAACAGCCAATCATCGTTGGCGGCCAGTTCCCAGCCGTCCAGGTCGCGCAGCCGGAGGCTGACCCGGTAACGCTCGCCGGCGGCCTCTTGCTTGCGCCAGGTGAGGGCCAGGGTCAGGGCGGCGCCGGCTGCCGGGTTCGGTTCGACCCAGGCGGCGGTCAGGTGCAGGGGGCCCAAGTCGGCGTCGGCAGGTGCTCCCACCGGCGGGGGTTCCACCGGCCTGCTGAGCGTGTAGACATGGACGACGAGCCCTTTGAAGGAGTGGCGCTCGACCAGGCTGCCCGCGGATTCGAGCGCGTAGGGAATCAGGTTACGGCGGTCCTGGTTGGCGCGGGGATAACTCACCAGGAAGACCTGGCCGGAAAGGGTAGTCTGCGATTCGAGTGTGTGCCAGGTGGCGGCCTCATTGGCGGGGTTGGGGCGGACGATCGGCGCAGGGCCGTGATAGGCATAGTCCAGCGACCAATCTTGCCACGGAGCGACGATCAGGTCACCGGCGGTAGTTTCGGCTTCCAGCCAGGCCGCCAGGCCGCGTACGTCGTCCTTGGCGAAGCGGGGATCAAAGTACCAGGCTTGGAGGGCGATGGAGGAGGGAACGAGCAAGGCCAACCCCAGGAGGACGGCCAGTGCCCGCCCGGCGAACCGCTGGCGGCCAAGTTGTGCGATCGTGTATCCAGCCAGGAGCAGCAGCGCGATGGCGAAGAGTGCGATGTAACGGGGGTGGGAGAGCGGCTTGGCCTGCCACACCAGGAGGGTGGGGACCAGTGGCGCGAGCCAGTGAGCGAGCAGGCGGGAGGTCGTGGCGCGGGTCCGGGTGCTGGCCCACAGAAAGGCCAGTGCGATCAGGAACAGGCCAGCCAGGGCGAGTGTAGCGACGTAGAGCGGCGCATAGCCCGGAGCGGCGGTGAGGCCACTCCATTGGAAAGTCCACAGCAGCCGGACGAAAAAGCCCCATGGAAGAGGCTCAGTGAAGGGATCACCGGCGCCCACGTCGGCGAGCACGGCCGCACGGTTGAGCAGCACGGTGACCGCCCAGGGCATACACACAAGCGCAACGAGGGCCGTGCTTGCCAACCAACGGGTCAATTCGCGCCGTTGCCGCCATAGGTGGCCCAGGAGGAGCAGGTTGGCGTACGCGACGGCCAGCACGACGACGTAGTGCATGTAGAGGCCCACGATCTCGACGCCGGCAAACAGACCCCAGTGAAGCCAGGTCGAGTGCTTCTCTGTCCCCTCCTGCGGGGTGAAATCGGCCAGGCGGTGAGCAAGGGCCAAAAGTGCCAGGAAGACAAGTGGCAGCAGTGCATAGACACGCGCCTCCTGGGAGTAGATGACGTACAGTGGAGAGATGGCTGTGAGGGAAGCAGCGATGAGGCCGGTGGCCCGGTTCAGGTAGCGGCGGCCAAAGGTATACACGGCAGGGACCAGGAGGGTGTTGAACCAGGCGGAGAAGAAACGAGCGCTGTAGGCGCTGGTGCCTGCCAGGGCTACCCACCCCTTGAGCAGCAGGAAATAGAGGGGGGGATGCACGTGGGCGGCCCGGTCGGCCAGAAGGTCGGTGACGGTGGAGGTGGCCAGGTGCAGGCTGATGGCTTCGTCCCACCAGATGGATTGAGCGTCGAGTAGATAGAGACGCAGGGCGAATGACAGGCAGCAGATAATCAACAGGCAACAGGCTAGCTGCAGATTCCGGTTTGCCGGGAGGTTGTGGGATCGGGATTCAGGATTTGGGGTTGTACTCAAGATACTTTCTCAAGGCGCAGTCAGTGTGATGGCAGCCAGCCGGACGGCATCGGAACCATCGGGCGTTCGTAGTCGCCCTCCCTCCAGGGTGTACAGCCCGGCTTGCAGTATGTACTCTCCTGGGGATGCTTCGCCAGGGATTGCTATCACCCGTTCGTCTGGTACCACCTCGCCCGGCAGCCAGCCGGTAGTGGGGCGGGTCCAGTGCGCCGGTTCACCATCGGACTGAGCCACCAGTGTACCACCCGGCCCCACCAGATGCAAGAAGACCCGGTAACTCGTGTCCATCTCCGCCTCCGCTCGCCAGGCCAGCGTCACGGTCAGGGCATCCCCAGGCTGCAGGGCCGGGAGGTCAGGCTGGAAGGTGCCGCCCAGGAGAGTGACCACGTCGCCCAAGGGGGCGTGCGTCTCCACGTCCAGCGGTGGGGCCTCCCAGATTCGTGCGGGGGCGTGCACCTGGAGCCTGCCCAGGATCGCCTCTGGCTCTGCTCCCTGGCATGCGGTCCCTGCGGCCGTACAGAGTCGAAGCACCCAGCGATGCTCTCCACTCTCCAGCCTGGCCGGCAGACGGACGAAGTGTTGGCCGCGCCAGACGTCCCCGGCGTTCCAGGCGGAGGTGGGATGCCAGGGGACGGTGGGTGAAAAGTCAACCTCGGCAGCGCTGGAGCCGTTGGCAGCCAGGAGCGCCAGGCGGGCGATCATGTCCTCGGCAGGCCGCTGGCCGGCGCGCCAGAACGTGGTGACGAGGACGGAGTCACCGGGGGCGGCCTGGTCGCGGTCAAAGTCGGCACCCAGGAGAGTGAGAGGGCCGAAGGACACGTTCAGGCGGCCGGGAATGCCCAGTGCATCCGGGCCGGCGGGGTGACGTGGAGCGGTGACGGTGACCTGGCCCACAGGCAGTGCAGGGCCGAGGGCGCGCCCATCGGCGTCGTGGGCGGTGAGAGGAGCCAGCGTATCGCGGTCGAAGGCGACCACTTCGACGGCATAGGTGCCCGGGGGGGTGCCGGACAGGAGTGGGATGGACAGGGCGACCAGGGCGTACTGGTCGGGCGGCCACCTCCACACCGGCGGCGGTGTGCGGTGCCAGCGGGGTGTGCGGATGTCGGAGCCGTTCCAGCGGTGGCCCTGGCTGTCCACGACGTTGATGGTGACGCCATAGTCGGACCTTCCGGGCTGGATGGCCCGCCAGTAGGTTTTGACCTCGAACCACTCACCGCTGGCGACCCTGGCGGGCAGGGCGTCATGGCCGAGGAGGACGAACTGGTCACCGAAGGTGATGGCGGCCGGCACGTCCACGCCGCGCAGGCGGCCATCCACCAGGTTGGCGTGGCGGAGCGGGGTGTCGAAGCGGTCAATCAGGGCCAGTTTGGCGGTGACGATGAGAATCGCGGTAGCGAGGAGAAGGAATGCGGAATGCGGAATGCGGAATGTGGAATGCGGAATGCGTGTTCCGTGTTGCGTGTTCCGTGTTGCGTGGTCCGTGAAACGTGAAACGTGAAACGTGAGCGATGCGGCGAGGGCGGCCAGGCTGAGGAGGGAGAGGGCGTCGGCGGCCAGGCGGAGCGGAGTTTCACCGAAACGGATGCGCAGGGTGTGGTGACCGGCCGGGACGTCGAACGAGAGCAGGCCATCGGGATCGGTGGGGGCGATGGGGACGGGCTGGCCGTCCACGGTCACGTGCCAGCCCGGATAGTATAGGGCCAGGTAGCGGGCGCGGAAGGGGACGGGGCTTTCCAGGACGAGCGTGGCGTCCATAGGGCCGTAGTCGGCGTGGACCACGCGGGTGCCTGCCGGCAGGCTCTCCTCTGGCAGGCGGACGATGGGGTCACCGGCGGCGTAGGCGGCCTTGAGCGGCGAATCTTCAGGCATCCGTTGGGCCCACACAGGCAGGTATTCGCCCTTGGCGGTGGTGCCCAGGGTGTGGGTGAGGATCTCCCAGCGGATCATCTCGGCGATGGAAGTATCCTTCGGCGGCGTGCAATGGTTCGGGTAGAACCAGCCCAGGCTGCCGACGATGAGCAGAGTGATGAGGAATATGGTTGGAAGCTGGAAGCTGGAGGTTGGAGGTTGGAGGTTGGAGGTTGGAGGTCGGAGGTCAGAGGTTGTCAGGCCGGCAAGCAGGGCGGCCCCGAAGGCGGCCGGGCCGAGGAAGCGCCAGGGAAATTGGACGTAGGGGAGCAGCGGCAGGTGATCCCACAGCGGTAGGGAGATGGGAAGCGTCATCAGAGCAGCCCCGGCCGTGGAGGCCAGCAGCAGGCCCATCTGCCACCGCGTTGTGCGCCCCATGCTCCGCCAGCGGACCAGGGGCCAGAGCGCGATCAGGGCCGGCAGGAGCCCCAGGGCCTTGGGTGGCCAATCGTTGATGAAGGTGGGGTCGGTGGCCCGAGGCAGGGCGAAGAGTTCCGTCGAGGCCAGGAAGTTGTAACGGTAGTCGAAGACCCAGGTGCCCAACAACCGTCCGGTCTGCACCCAGTCCCGCTCCGCCAGCCCCGGCAGCCAGAAAAACGCGCTTAATCCCAGGGCCAACAGCCCCATCGCTGCCCCGCGCAGCGTGACTTTCACGTCGTGGGCCAGGTAGCCCGCCAGCAACACCCAGCCGGCCAGCAGCGGGGCGAACAGAAAGGCGAACAGTTGGTGGGTCAGGATCAGGCCGGCCAGGCTCAGCACGCCCAGTGCGAAGAAACGGCGGTCGTGGTGGACGGCCCATCTTTGAACAGCCCACAGGACCAGCGGTGGGAACGCCCAGGCCAAGGCCTCCCACAGGCTGCCCCGGTTGAAGACCTCGTAGGCCTGGTAGGGGGCGTAGGCGTAGGCGACTGCTGCAACCAGCCCGGCCGCAGGCCCGAAAAGGTCGCGGGCCAGCAGGAACATGAACAGCCCGCCCAGGACCAGCCCCAGGGTGAACGTGGCGTTGACGGCCAGGGGCCAGGAGAGGCCCGCCAGGTGAGCCAGGGCAGCCACGTAGGCCGAGGCCGGCGAGACGAACACGAAGAGCGGAAAACCCAGCCCGAGCGCCATGTCCGGCGCCCAACGACTGAACAGAATGCCCTGCCGGAGCAGGTGCTCTACCTGCACCGAGCGCCACAGGTGAAAGACGTTGTCGTAGCCGCAGGTGAAATCAGCGGTGAGGAGTGGTTGGATGGTGGGCAGGAGCAGAATGACACATAACAGACCATATATGATAGATGACCAACGAGGTTTTCTCATCGTTCTTCCACTACGGCGATCAGCCGGACGAGATCAAGAAAGGATCAGGGAGGACGAAATAAGAATCAGGGACAATCTCCCCGCTCCTTGCTCGTACGGGCAGACGTTCCTGTGTGTCCTGGGTGTACAGCCCTACAGCCAGGCGATATGTTCCAGCAGGCAATCCCCACAGAGGGACGCTCGCCTGATCCAGGACAGTATCTTTGGCTCGCCATTGACTGGTCGGGCACTGCCAGTCACAAGGCATGGCGTCATGTTGCTGCACGATTTCGCCGTCGGCGTTCAGGAGGTGGACGAAGACTTTATAGTCGGCGCGGGGTTGTTCCAACGCTTTCCACAGTAGTGCTACCTGCAAGTTGGCTCCTGCTGTCTGCCAGCGATACCCCACGAGTTGGATGTCCTCGCCGTACGCTACATCTACTGAGCGGCGCAGGTAAGTGAAGTGTCCGTCGGGATAGACTTCAAGTGTTTCCGGCACCGTGTAGCGCTCGGTTCCCGGGCAGGCCAGGGCCCAATGATATGTTCCGGGCGTCAGTACTTGAGGGAGCAGGACTGTGACCTCTTCCATTTCCAGGTCGTCTCTTGCCCAACCTTCCGCTCCTGAGAGGGCTGCGAAGAAAGTAACCGGCGACTCCAGTACGCTCCCATTCTCACCAATCAGTTCAATCTGGCAAGCCAGTGGAGCAGGCTGTGACACGAGGGAAGTCGCCACCACCTGGAACTGCCATTCTGTGCCTCTACTGTCTTGTTGGACATCGAAGCGGACCAGGGCCATGTCAGGGGTAAGTGAGGTCGGAAAGCCATCGTAGTAGACGGGAAATGGGCGGGTGGTCTCGTAGGCTGCCAGCGACACGTCTTCGTATACAGGTACGGCAGGAAACACGTGCCAGAAGTGAGTCTCGGATCCCGCATCCAGGTAGGGTTTGTGGACTATGATATAGCGGACACCAGCATCGCTCAATGATCGCAGGCTCGGTCCCAGGGCCTGAACGTAGGTATCCGTTTCAAGTGGCGTGTCCGCCTCATCCGCAGGCGATAGATAGGGAGGAGGTTGGGCTACCTGGTACAGGGCGTCTAGCAGTGGCTGTGAGTGGATGAAAGCATAGTCTGCCGCAGTGTACCGCGAGACATGGCCCTGTACGAGTGGATGGCCGTGCAACGTCTGATAGTAGAGCCACAGTTTGGCCAGTTCGTAGTCCATCGGGTAGTCTACGACGCCGTACTTGGTCTCCTGGCGGGCCATCTGTTCGTAAAACGGAGAGGCAGGGGGGAGGTCCCACATCGGCAGAGGAGCGCACAAGTACTCGATGATCACCAGCAGAGCCAGGGGCAGGAGCCATCGGCGGCGATGAGCGTACAGCCACGCAGCGCCGATACCTGCCAATACTGACAGTGAGAAGACCACGAGCAGGTTGAAGCGGTCGGGTGCGCGAATGACGACAATAGGGAAGATGTTACCCACAAGACGGTAGGGTAGTGGGATATGGGGGTACAGGACGCCGTTGATACGTAGGGCAGGACCGGCGGCCAGAAGTGTCCACAGACCGGCGCTCAGACCCCAAAACAGCGCTCGTTTGTGCTGTCTGAGCAGCGCGACTACTGTCAGCGCCAGCACCGCGAAGCCTGGGTAGGGCATAAGAGCCTGGTTGGCGATGAAGCGCTCGTACAGTCGTGCCAATCGAGGGCCGACGAGAGTGTTATAGGTCGGTGGGATGAAATAGGCCAGCAGGTCTGTCTGTCTGGTGGTCTGTTCGATCAGTGGCGTCTGGGCATGGCCGATCTCACCCCAGTTCTTGATGACAGGCACAAGGATGGGCAGGCTGAGAAGGAGTGCGCTGAACGCGGCAACCCCGGCCATGCCAATCGCCCGCCACGGTGTGGGCCTCGTGGCTATGAACAACCAGCCCATGTAAACCAGGGTCCACAGAGCCAGTAGCAGTGCCAGTTGAAGGCCGGACCAGAGGGTCAGTGCTGCGAACAGGCCGGCAAACAGGGCATCGCTGATTCTATATCCACGCAGCGCGCGACCCAGAAAGAGAGCATAGAAGGGCCACCAATGGATCGAGCCCAGATGTGCGTGAGCCAGTGCCTGAGTCAGGTGATAGGGCGCAAAGGCGAATATGAAACCAGCCAGGAATGCTGCAGGGCGATGGCGAGTGATATCGTACGCCAGGAGGAACATTCCCACCGCGCTCAGCCACAGTCCGAGGAGGAAAGTCAAGTTGAAGGCAGCGACTGGTCCTACCAGGGGCTTGAGTACGAAGGCCAGGATTGAATTGGCGTGCGAACTGGAATGTGCGACGAGAGACGCTCCCTGGGGGTAGAAAATGTAAGGGCTGAAGAACCAGTTGTGTCCTTCCCGAATGGCACGCTCCAACCACCAGTTGTTCCAGTAAAAGATCCAGTTGTCAATATTGTTGCCGATCAGGCGCTGGGAAAGGTGCAACGGCGCAGGCCAGGTCATCAGGCTGACCACGATGGCATAGGCCACTGCAACGATGAGGATCGTGGAAATCTGGTGCCGGACTCTGGGCATAGTCTGGGTCATTGGGCGTTTACCTTGATGGTCGCAAGGGTAGCAGCATCAGCACCATCTGAGGCGGTGAGACGCCTGCCGCCAGGGATATACAAGCCGGCCTGGAGCGTGTAGTCGCCTGCCCGTGCACCGGGTGGGATGACCAGGGTGCGCGGGTCAACGACGTATTCGCCGGGCAGCCAGCCGGTGGTGGGGCGCGTCCAATTCGATGGCACGCCGTCGGATTGGGCGACCAGTTTCCCCTCGGGGTCGAGCAGGTGCAGAAAGACGTGGTAGGAACTGGCCGCCGTGCCCTCCGCGCGCCAGATCAGGGTGACGGTGAGGGCGTCGCCTGGGTGAATGATGGGTTCTCCCCCGGTTGAGGGAGCGAGGTCGAAGCCGGTCAGCGTCGCCAGGTTCCCCAGGACCACCCCCACGGGTTGCCGGAACGAGGGGGGGGTGAAGACGTGAGCGGGGGCAACGATACAAAGAGAGGCGACAGGGCGAACCGACGATGCGGCCAGCCCGATGGTCCACGTGTAAATGCCGCTTCCCAGGGTGGCGGGGAGAGTCAGGCGATGCTGGCTGCGCAGGACGTCGCCCGCGCGCCAGGCGGCGGCGGGCAGCACGGGATAGGTGGAGGCGGCGGAGCCGCCTGGGGCCAGCAGGAAGAGTGCAGCGGTGCAGGTGCCGCACGTGCTTGCCTCTCCATCGCGCTCGGCCCGCCACAGCAGCGTGGCGTGGACGGCGTCGCCGGGGGCAGCCTGGGCGCGGTCGAAATCGGCGGTCAGCAGCGTGAAATCACCCAGGGGCAGGTCAATCCTGCCGTCGGCAGGGGGTGTCACGGGCTGCCGCGGGCGGGTCAGGGTGACCTGCCCCAACGTCAGGCTGGGCGCGGCGGGCTGGCCCTGTTCGTTCAGTATGGAGAGCGGAGCCAGCGTGGCGCGGTTGAAGGCGGTCAGTACGACCTCATACGTGCCGGGCGGCGTGCCGGGCAGTGGTTCGACCTCGTGGCTATCGAGCGCGTAACGGCCGGGCCTCCAGGTGGGGGTGGGGGGGTAGTTGGCGTAGCCGCGCGGCCGGAAGGAGTCCGGCTGGCTCCAGCGCAGCCCATCCAGTCCAACCAGGTGGGCCACGGTCTGGTAACGGGCGGTGGGCGGAGCGTAGGCGGTCCAAACCAGGTCGAGGCGCAGGGTGCCGTCGGCGGGGATGGTCGCACGCTCCTGGTCGTAACCGATCGCCTGGTTGTACCCGATCAGCATCAGTCCGTCGGCGTAGGGCTGGTCCAACGGGTGCTCGACGCCGGGCAGAGTGCCGTCGGGCTGGAGGGTGGGGCGGCGGAAGGGAGTCTCGAGGCGGTCTACGACGGCGAGTTTGAAGATCAGTAAGAGAAGAGCGATGGCTGCCAGCGGCCAGGGATTGCGGATTGCGGATTGCGGATTGGGGATTGCGGATTGGGGATTGGGGATTGCGGATTGCGGATTGCGGATTTGCGGGTAGCGCAGCGTGATGATGAAGATGGCAACGAGAGCGAGAAGGGAGAGGATGGTGAAGGCGGTGCGGACGGGAGTGGAACCGAAGCGGATGGCGATCGCGTGGTGGCCGGCGGGCACCTCGAACGTGATCAGCCCATCAGGGTCGGTGGCGGCCACTTGTACTACTTTCCCATCTATGCGTACCTGCCAGCCGGGGAAGTAGAAGGCCAGGTAGCGGGCGCGGAAGGGGGCCGGGGTTTCGACGACCAGGTCGGCCCGGTTGGGGCCGTACCCGGCCTCGACCACGGATGCTCCCGCCGGCAGGGTGCTCTCGTCGAAGCGGGTGACCAGGCCACCCGTCGCGTACTGCTCCTCCAGGGGCGACCCGCTGGGCCGGCGCTTGACCCAGACGGGGAAATAGGAGCCCTCCGGGTCAACGCCCACCAGTGTGGAGCGGTGTTCGTAGGCGAATACGTCGCGGATTGTAGGACGCGGGGCGTTCGGGCAGTAGCCGTGGGGAGGGTAGGTGGAGGGGAGGGCGGAGAGGATGAGGAGGGAGATGAGGAGGTAATACGTAATGCGTAATGCGTAATGCGTGAAACGTGAAACGTGAAACGTGAAACGTGATGCGTGAAACGTGAAACGTGATGCGTGAAACGTGAAACGTGATGCGTGAAACGTGAAACGTGAAATGTGTTGCGCGTTGCGTGTTGCGTGGTCCGTGTTCTGTGATGCACAATTCGCAATTCGCAATTCGCAATTCGCAATCCGCAATCCGCAATCCGAACTCGCGGTGGCGCTGGCCAGGACGGCGATGGGGAGGGCGGCGCGGCCGATTAGTCGCCAGGGAAACTGGACGAATGAGATGAGCGGGAGACGCTCCCACAGCCAGAGAGAGGCACGGGTGCTCATCCAGAGCATCGCGACCGCGGCAAGCGCCAGGAATACCAGCGTCGCCCGCCGCTCGCGGTCGCGCCAGCGGACGAGGCCCACGATGAGCCCCACCCCGGCCAGGATCGCCTGTACCAGACCCAGGTGGATGCGCATCGGTGGGTTCATCAGCGAGGTGTCTACCGGTGCGGGGGGGGCAAAGATTTCGGCCAGGGACACGAAATTGTAGTGAAAGTCGTTGTTGCGGGTGACGCGGGACATGAAGAGTTGGGCATAGTCCTGCTCCAGCAGCGCCGGCCCCCAGAAAAAGGCTGCCAGCCCGAACGCCAGGACCAGGGCGCTGCCAGTGGCCACCCAATGGCCTCCCCGGCGGTGAACCAGCCACAGTAGCCCCAGGTAAGCCAGGAGCAGGGGGGTGAACAGCAGGCTAGAGATGTTGTGGGTCAGGTAGAGCGCGGTCAGGGTGGCGACGCTGGCCAGGAACCAACGCCGGCGGCCCGTCAGCGCCAGGCGGCGGAAGGCCCACAGGGCCAGCGGCAGGAGCGGCAGGGCGACCGATTCGGGCATGTTGGCGCGCAGGAGGGCGTCGAGGAACTGGTAGGGGGCGTAGGCGTAGGCGATGGCGGCGAGGATGCCCGCCAGCGGGCCAAACAGGTCGCGGGCCAACAGGTAGACGGCGAGGGCAGACCCCACGATGCTCAGGACGTAAACCAGGTTGAGCGCCACCGGCAGCGGTAGGCCGGTCAGGTGCAGCCCCAGGAGCAGGTAGTACGACAGCGGCTCGCGGTAGTTGAAGAACGGGTAGCCATAGCCGAAGGCCAGGTCGGGCAGGTAGCGGGTGAAAAGAATGCCGTTCTGCAGCGCATGGCGCATCGTGGCGACGCGGTAGTAATGAAGAGCGCCATCGTGCGTGCAGGGGGCCTGGCTGCGGAGCAAGGGGACGATGGCGACGGCGCATAGCAGGACAACTAACAATGGAGAATGGAGAATGGAGAATGGAGAATGGAGAATGGAGGTTGGGGTTGATGGTTTGCTCATTGGGGGCCTCCGGCGACGGTGATTTCGACCGGCAGGATGGCCTGGTCGTCGGGGAGGAGGTGGCCGGAACTGTCGGCGATGGGCAGGCGGCCTCCACTGGCGGCGTCGTACATGCCGACGGCGACGTGGTAGGTGCCGGCCGGGGCACCGGCCGCCACCGGCAGGACGATGCTGTCCACGATCACTTGACCGGGGGCCCAACTGGTCGTGGGGGCGCTGCCACCGCCGGGGAACTGGTCTACCTGGCCGTGGGGGCGCCCGTCCGGGCCGACCAGGTGCACGAATACGGTATAGTCCAGGTCGGCGGGGCTGCCAGCCTGCCAGTACAGGGTCACGGGCAGGGCGTCACCGGGTTGGAGGACCCCTTCAGAAGTAATAGTGACGTCGAAGCCCCGCAGATGGACGGCGGTACCTAGCGTCAGGTCGAGCGGGTAGGCGACGTCAGCCGGCAAGTCGAACCGCCGGTCGCGGGGCAGAATCTCGACGGTAGCCAGTACTTTATCTTCGCCCCACAGCGGATGCCCGTCGGGGGCCAGGACGTTGAGCGCGAGCACGTAGCGGGCGGCCGGCAGGGCCGGGTCGAGCCGCAGGTCGTAACGGGCCTCGAAACTGTCGCCGGCACGCCAGCGAGAGGTGGCGTGGGGGGAGAGCGCAATGCTTTGTTCCAGGGCCACGGAATTCGTCACATCCAGCAGCCGCCAGTGCACGCTGTAATCCGCCTGCGGCGGGGCGGAGGAGGACCAGGTGAGGGCCAGCGTGAGCGTGTCGCCGGAGGGGACGGCCTGCGGTGCGAGGTCAGGGGCACAGGCCAGGAAAGGGCCGGCGGAGAGGGTGCGCCCCTCCCGGCACGGCGCCGCTCCGGCGGGCTCGGCGGGGGGGGCGATCTCCACGTGCCCCAGGGAGAGGCGAACGCCTCGGAATTGGCCGCTGGCGTCCCAGGCGCCCAGTTGCGCGCCGTTGGCATCCGCGACGGTGAGCAGGAGAGCATAGGTGCCCGGGGGGATGCGCTCCGGCAGTTTCATTTTCACGGCCTGATCGGCCCACGCGCCGGGGAGCCACAGGGAAGTGGGGAAGTCTACGTCGTTGAGCACCGACTGTCCCGTCTCGGCCCACAGGTGATTGGCAGAGTCCCGCAGGTAGAGGGAGGCATGCAGGCCGGTGGGCGTCGGGGCCGGGGCCTGCCAGCGCAGGAAGACCGGGAAGGGAGCATTGACGGGGGAGGGGGGCAGCAGGGCGGCGACGAGGGTTAATTGCTCACCGAAGGTGGCCGGATAGTGGTGTGTGGCGGTTTCTGTGGTGCGTGTTTCGTGTTCCGTGTTCCGTATTGCGTATTGAGAGATGGTGGCGGAGGCAACGGTTGTGGTGTGGACAGGGATCGCGATGGCTTCCAGGGCCTGGCGCACGTGCGCCGCGGTAATGGGAGAGGCGGCCGGATCGGCCACCAGCCACGTCGTGGAGCGGCCGGCGCTCACTTCGTCCAGGCGGGCCGTGACGGCGGCCGGGTCGGGCAGGCCGGCGACGGAGACCGGCGTGCCGGGGCCAGCATAGTGGCGCGAGAGCGGAGTGTCGGCGTCCAGCAGGATCAGGTCGGAAGGCCCGGCGTGGGCAGCCAGGTAGACGGCTTGCTCCAGGGGGGCCGCGTTGGTGTAGACGGCCGCGTGGTCGAGGAAACTGAGACGGACGGTGTGGGCGAGGGTGGGGCCGGACGGCGCGGAAGCCACGGAAGCCGCAGAAGCGGGTGGGCCGACGATATAGTCGGCCAGGGTGGCCTGGTCGAGCGAGACGGTGTGCCCCTCGAAGAGGGAGGCGAAGGAAGGAATGGACGAAGCGGCCACGGCCAGTTGCCCGGCCTGGGGCAGTTGGTTCAGCCAACGGGCGGCCGCCCCCATCCCCTCTCCCCAGTCCACCGCCAGCACGCGCGCTGCCCCCCACGGCCCGCCGGCCAGCGGGTTGAAGGCAGTGAGGGGGTAGGGGGTGAAGGGGAGGGTCAGGATTAGGGCGGTGAGAGGGAGGAGTAGATGAGTAAATGAGGAAAGAGGAAACAAGGCCCTGTGCTGCTTCCCCTGTCTGCCTGCTATTTGTCTGCCTGCTACTTGCCTACTCACATTCTCCCACCCCAACGCAGCAGCCAGAATGAGCGGAGGAAAGATGGGCAGCAGGTAGCGGTCGTGTTTCTTGGCTCCCAGGCTCATCAGCGTGCCGAAGCCGACGGCGAAGGCGATCAGCAGCAGGAAAGCCAGGCGACGGTCAGCCGGCAGGCGGCGCAGGGCGAGCAGGCCGGCGACGAGACCGATCAGAACGACGGGGGAGACGCGGAAGACGAAGACGGCCGGGTAGAAGGCGGGGCCGGGATCGTAGGTCACGTGGCCGGCGAAGAAAATCGGGCGCTGGACCGTCTCCACGTGCTGTTCGGCGAAGGCGGAGAGGGTGCGGAACGTAGCGCCCGGGTTGGCCCACAGGGTGGGGTAGAGGGCGAAGACCGTGATGAGGGTGAGCAGGACATACAGTAGACCTGTGGAGAATGGAGAATGGAGAATGGAGGATGGAGGATGGAGGATGGAGAATGTAGATTGGAGATTGCGGATTGCGGGTTGCGGGCTTGCTGATTTGCTGATTTGCGATTTGCGATTTGCGATTAGCCAGATGAGCAGCATGAATGGCAACAGGATCAGGGCGGGGGTCTTGGTGAGCAGGGCCAGGCCGGTGAAGAGGCCGGCGAGGGCCCACCAGGCGGGGCGGCGCGGTTCCCGCAGCCCGTTGAGGGCGGTGGCCAGGGCGAGCATGCTGAAGGTGGCCAGCAGGGCGTCGGTATGGAGGAGCCCCGAGTGGCCGGTGAGAAACGGGTCGAACGCCAGCAGGCCCACGGTGAGCAGGGCCACGCGCCGGTCGAACAGGTGTGCCAGGAGTGGGTAGAGCAGGCCCAGGCCCAGCGTGGTGACCAGGGCGACGGCGACGCGGCCCGCGGGGAGGAAGAAGGCCAGGTGCCGGAAGGCCTCCCCATTTTCGGGGGCCAGCCAGGCCAGGCGGCGCACCCAGTCCAGATGAACGGTGCTGCCAGCAGGGTCCAGCAGCCGCTGTATGGCGATTCCGGCGGCTCCCAGCCACATCGTCGTCACCCCCGGGTGGCCGGTGGCAGGGACGGCCGCCCAATGGCGGGCCGCCAGCGCACCGGCGAACTGGATGGCGCGGTAAACCCAGGCCGGCTCGTCGGGGGTCACGTAGCGGTGAAGAGGGAGCAGGCGCAGGCAGAAGCCCAGAATGACAAATGTCCAATGACAAATGACAAACAAGGCTCCAGAGTGTTGGGCTGTGGGCTGTGGGCTGTGGAGTTTGTACTCTGCGATCATCCCAGGTAGCCGAGGGCGCGGAGGCGTGCTTCTACCTCGGCCGTCTCCTCGGGCGAGAGTATGCTGCCGGCCTCCTGGCTGGCCGGGCTGCTGGCCTGATACTCGACCGGACGGGAGACCGATAGCGCTTCGGTCAGTACGCGCCCATCCATGTCGTCAGGCACGGGCAGTCCCATCAGGTGTAGGATCGTCGGGGCCAGGTCCAGAATACGAGCGCCCTCTACGGCCAGGCCTGGCTGGACACCTGCCCCCCAGGCGACGAAGGCGCCGTGCAGCCGGTGGCAGCCAGAGTCACCGCGGATCTGGCGGGTGACGATGCGGCTGTCGGTGGCGAAGAGGGGGAAGGCGATGGTCCGGTAGCCATCCATCACGACGTGCAGGTCGGGGCCGCGCCGGGTGTAGGGGCCGTGGGCGACCTGCTCGCTGGGGATCACGCGCTCCACCAGCGGCTGGCCGGTCGTCGGGTGCCGCAGGTCGTGCAGCGCCTCGATCACCCGCTGTCGCACGGCCTCGTACTCCGCGCCCGGCTCGACGATGCCGGCCGGTGCGCGCCCCTTCAGGTTGACGTGGATCTGGCCGACGTGGCCGATGGAATAGGCGAGCGTGCGCGACCAGTCTACGTCGTCGAAGGACAGGAACTTGCCCACCACCTTGTTGCGGGTGGACTTGCCGACTTGCCAGACGTAGTTTTGCAGGCCAGCGCGCTCGATCAGGTGCCATAAGGAGGCCGGGGTGAGGCCGGCGCGGAAGAGGCCGGTCTTGAGCCGCGTCCAGGCCCCGCGTTTCAATTGCAGCAAGCCCTGCTCCAACAGGAACAGGTTCAGGTTCACGACGTAATGTAACGAGCCGAAGCCGTGGTCGGACATCACGATGACCGTGGTGTCGTCGGTGAGCCGCTCGAGCATGCGGCCGATGATATCGTCTATGCATTGGTAGAGCTGCTTGAGCGCAGGGCCGAAGCGGGCGGCCGCCTGAGGGTCGTAGCGGGGATGGGTAGGGTCCACGAACTTCCAGAAGGCGTGCTGCATGATGTCGGTGACCTGAAAGTGGAACATCAGAAAGTCCTGGGGATAGTCGGCCATCAACCGCAGCGCATACTCGCCCCGCTGCTCGACCAGGTCGAACAGGTCGGCGGCGAACTCGGCCTCGTTCCCCTCCTTGTACTGCACGTGCGGGACGAGCCGATAGGGTGTCAGGCAGCCGGCATAGCGGTCGAGCAAGTCGGCCGGATAGGCAAAGGTGCTGCCCACGGGGGTGAGCAGGCCGGCGATGATGAAGCCGTTGACCGGGGTAGGGGGGTAGGTGACGGGCACGTTCATCACGCCGACCGTCCGCCCGGCCGCGGAGAGGATCTGCCACAACGTCGGAGCGTGGATGGAAGTGGCGTTGACCAATTCGAACTGGCCGCCCGAAGAGTTGATAAAGTCGAACACGCCGTGCTTGCCGGGGTTCTTGCCGGTGGCGAACGTGGGCCAGGCCGGCGAGGTGACCGGTGGCATGGTGGATTCCAGCAGGCCGTGCGTCCCCTCGGCCATCAGCCGGGCCAGCGTAGGCAGGTCGCCCGCTTCTGCCCAGGGGCGAAGCAGGTCGAACGTCGCGCCATCAATCCCGATGACTAGCACGCGCGTCATGCTTTATTCTCCTCCCCCTGTCATTCTGAGGCATATCTCCTCCGCCTGTCATTCTGAGGCGCGCCAGCGCCGAAGAATCTCCCCCCTCCTGTGGAGCCTGAGTGGCTTCCAGCACGCGACGGACCACGTAGATCGGTTTCCCCTGGGCCTCGTGATAGGTGCGGGTGAGAATTTCGCCCAGCAGTCCCATCATCAGGAACTGGACGCCCAGCACCGTCAGCAGCACGGCCAGCATCGTCCAGGGGTTGGTGCCGATGCGGAAGGCGCGGAAGGCCTCGCGGCCGTAGAGCACACCCCGGATGGCTTTGTTGGCGGCCAGGTACGTGAGAACGAGCACCCCCAGCCCGCTGCTCAGCAATCCCACTGTGCCAAACAGTTGCATTGGGCGGTTGGAATAACTGAGAAGAAAGGAGACGGTGATCAGGTCGAGGATGACGCGGGGGGTGCGCGAGAGCGCGCCGTACTTGGACTTGCCGGCCTTGCGCGGGCGGTCGGTGACCGGCACCTCGGCGACGCGTACGCCGATCAGGCTGGCAACCTCCGGGATGAAGCGATGCAGTTCGCCGTAGAGGTGCATTTGTTTGGCCAGGTCACGGCGCAGGGCCTTGAGCGAACAGCCCCGATCGTGCAGGCGGACGGCGCTGGTGTTGGCGATGAGCCAGTTGGCCAGTATGGAGGGCAGGCGGCGGGTCAGCAGCGGCTCCTTACGGCTCTGCCGCCACCCGTTGACCAGGTCATAGTCTCCCTGCTCCATGACCTCCAACAGGCGTGGAACGTCGGCCGGGTCCTGCTGGCCGTCGGCATCCATGGTGACGATTGTCTCGCCGCGAGCGTAATCGAAGCCGGCGGCAAAGGCGGCCGTCTGGCCGAAATTGCGGCGGAACTGGACGATGCGCAGGTGGGGCTCGTCCTCCTGCAAGCGGCAGAGGACGGCCACGCTGTCGTCCGAACTGCCGTCGTCCACGGCGATGATCTCGTAACTGCGGTCCATGCGCCGGAGCACGGGCGTCAGTTCAGCGATCAGGCTGGGCAACGACCCCGCCTCGTTGTAGACTGGGAGCACAATGGAGAGGTCGAGAGTAGGCTTATCCATATCCTTACGCATTACGAATTACGCATCCCGCGTCCCGCATTATAGCATACTGTCTTGGCGGGTCAAAGTGCTGTCGGGCCGCGCAGGAGTGCTTCCATCTCGCCTGGGTCGGCCCGGGAGGATAGATCGAGGCTCATGGGGGCGACGGAGACGACCCGATCCACCGCCAGGGCGTAGATGTCTGAGTCGGGCTCGGTGCGCTCGGGGTGGGCCGTCGGCCCGTAGTCAATCGCCGCTCGCTCTGCCAGGCTGTCCCGTCGCGTTGGGGCAGAGACGAAGTAGGCGTGGCGCGAGACGCGGGTCAGCCGCCAGGGAGTCTCCGGGGTGGCATCGGATGGCACGTCCAGCTTGAGCAGATCCACGTCGAATGGGAGGGAGACGGTGAGCAGGTAGCGGGTGAACAGGCGGGTGAAGTGGATGGCGGCGGCAAAGTCCACGCGGTCGGAAGGGTTGACGTGGGTCTCTTTGGGGGTCTGGAGCGAGGCGGCCAGGGCGGGGATGCCGCACACGGCTCCCTGTAACGCAGCGCCGACGGTGCCGGAGATGGTGACGTCGCTGCCCACGTTCTCCCCGAAGTTGATGCCGGAGATGAGGAGCGCCGGTCGCCGGGGGGCCAGTTCAAGCAGCGCGTGGAGCACGACGAGGGCCGGGGAAGCATCCACCTGGTAGGCCGCAATCGGCTGACCGTCTATCTCCAGCGGGTAGTGGGAGATAGATCCTTCGGGGCCCGGTGGCATGCTGCGGCCCGCGCCGGACCACTGGTGGGCGGGCGCGACGACGAGGATCTCGCCCAGGGGCAGCGCGGCCAGCGCGGCCGCCCGCAAGCCAGGCGAGGCGATGCCGTCGTCGTTGGTGATCAGGATCAGGGGATTGCGGACTGCGCCCGTGAGTACACGGGGGTGCGGATTGCGGATTGTGTGAGCCAGTTCTGGGCTGAGTGGTAGCATAGTGGGGGCTATGATAGCAGGGAAGGGGGTTTTGGGCAAGCACAGGTGGAAAGAGCAAAGCCCCTCCGGGGCTAAATTCTGAGCACACACTAGTCGAGTCACTTGGCCCGTTCCAGCAGCTCGAAGTACCGTTCCCGACTCATTCCAGCGGTCGCCAGGTTTGTGCGGATGTGGGTCACCGGCACTTGGCGCGGACTGGTTTTGATGACCACTGGCCGTGGTATGCCGGGCTTCGTCATCACAATGTGGTCGCCCTTCTGTCGGCTAACTGTGAAGCCATCTAGTTCGAAGACCCGGATGAGAGTGCGATAGGCAATAGGTGTGATTCTAGGCAAAGACCGCCTCCAGCCGGTTGATTTGGATCGGCTCTCGCAGAATCCAGCGCTGCGGCATGTTGGGATCGCGGCGATACCCGGCTTCTTCCAAGACCATTTCCAGAGTGTCCATGCGCTGGCATTCTTCCAAGAACAGCATGACGGCCTCTTGTAGTGCGGTGAGGGCTTCTTCGGGGGTATCGCCGAAACTTGAAACATTCAACTCAGGACAGAGAGCAACGATCTGATCGTTTTCTTCCAGTAACTGGCTGGTATATGGTATGGACAACATAGATCATGCCTCCTTGATCTTCTGAGACCCATAGTAGCGCATCCGACGGGTTTGACGAGCACATTGTAGCATATCCGGTGCGCTTTGCCAACATCCTGTTGCCAGTCCCGCTTGACACCCACTGCGCTTGGCGCTATACTGTTGTGCAGGTTGCGCGAGTGGTTTGTGTGCTGTGTGAGGCGCACCCCCAGCGGAGAGGAGACGAGTGAATGGCCAGGAAACGTACGACCAAGACAGAGACGACGACCCCACGACCGCCAACGGCGGTGGCCCCAGAGGGCATTGCCGTCGAGGGCGGCATCCACGCCGGGCGGGACGTCATCATGGGGGACCAGTACAACGACCTGCGCCAGCAGGTGGCCCAGATCGGTACGCCCGCCGAGTTCGTGGCCCAGGTACAGGCGCTGCAGGCCCAACTGGCTGCGCTCAAGCAGCAGCCGGGCCTGCTCCCGGCCCAGGTGCAGACGCTGGAGGTCGTGGAAGGCAACGTCCGGGAAGCGGTCGAGGAGGCGCAGAAGCCGGAGCCGCTGGCCGCGCGCATCACCGCCACGCTGACCGGGGCCTCCGCCGTGATGGACTCGCTGTCCAAAAGCGTGCAGGCGGCGGTGGGGCTGGGCGCAGTGCTGGCCGGCCTGGCCCACATCGCGCTCCGCCTGTTCGGCGGCTAACCTCCCTCTCCCTACCAGGGAGAGGGCCGGGGTGAGGGTGTATTCTCCCTCTCCCTGCCAGGGAGAGGGCTGGGGTGAGGGTGGATGCCTCGCCGGTCGTGAGATGATCCAACTATTGTGCCAGCCGGGGTGAACGATGAAAGGGAAGACTGTCCGAGACGTCAACGCTGCACGCGACGTGATCATGCGCGATCAGGTCAACATCACTTATGTCCTCAAAATGCCCGGCTACCAGCCGCCCAGCGACCTGCAGCGCCTGCGCACCGACTACCTGGCCCACCTCCAGCGCACGTACCGGGCACTCGATTTCAAGGGTATCCCCCAACTGGAGACCTTTTCCCGCGAACTGCTGCTGGAGGAGGTGTACGTGCCGCTGGTGGCGCGGCCCGAGATGCCCGCCGGCGAGACGTGGGAGCGCCGCCTGGCCGGCCGCTTCCTGGACAAGCATGTGCTGCCGGAGGAAGCGCTGGCCGCCCTGGACAAAGGCAGCGCGGCGCCGGTGCGGGTGGAGGAGGCGCTGGCCGAAAAGCGGCGCGTCGTCGTGGCCGGCGATCCCGGTTCCGGCAAGAGCACGCTGCTCAAGCACATGGCGCTGCGCCTGGCCGCCGAGCCGGGGGCGCCGCTTCCGATTCTCCTTCCTCTCAACGCCTACGCCGACGCGCTGTCGCGTGCCGACTGCAGCCTGCAGCAGTACCTGCCGGAATACTTTTCCGGGCTGGCCCAGGGCGTGGCCGAGCTGGCCCCGCTGTTCGACAGCGCCATCGCCCAGGGCCAGGCGGTGCTCCTGCTCGACGGCCTGGACGAGGTGCAGCGGGAGCGCGCCCACCTGGTGGACAAGGTGGAGGTGTTTGCCCGCGAGGCGGCCGCGCACGGCAACCGCGTCGTCGTCACCAGCCGCATCGTTGGCTACCGCGAGGCGCCGCTGGCACCCCAGGAGTGGGCGCTCTATACGCTGCTCGACTTTGACCGGGCGGCAATCGAGCAGTTTGCTGCCCGCTGGTGTGTGGCCTTCGAGCGCAGCACGTTGGGCGACACTCCCGAGGCGCGCGTGGCGGCGGAAACCGAGCGCAGAGGCTTGCTGGAGGCGCTTGACGCCAAGCCCGGTGTGGCCAACCTGGCCAGCAACCCGCTGCTGCTGACCATCCTGGCGCTCATCAAGCGGCAGGGGGTCACGCTGCCCAACCGGCGCGTCGAGTTGTACGAACTGTACCTCAAGACGCTCATCAGCGCCTGGAGCAAGGCGCGCGCGCTGGACCGGCGTCCCGCCGGCCCGCCGCTGGACTATTTGCAGACCATCTCGGTGTTGGGGCCGCTGGCGCTCTGGCTGCGCCAAGAGAACCCCACGGCGGGGCTGGTCTCCGAGGAGCGGCTGGTCGAATGGCTCAGCGGTCACTTCGCGGGCGAGGAGTGGGGGCTCAAGCCCGGCCCGGCAGCGGAACGGGCGCGCGAATTCCTGGAGAGCGTGCGCAAGTACTCCAACCTGCTGCTGGAGCGGGGGCAGGGACGCTTCGGCTTCAT
>Ga0315289_10000930_pt1 | contig 45463 bp, 50 predicted proteins | sample YL17G11_40_MG_FD_203452 | JGI IMG/M metagenome (GOLD analysis project Ga0315289, IMG submission 203452) | Sediment microbial communities from Yellowstone Lake, YNP, Wyoming, USA - YL17G11_40 | ecosystem: Environmental > Aquatic > Freshwater > Lake > Sediment | place: USA: Wyoming | collected... | reverse complement strand
TCTTTATTTACATGGTCGGTCACTTGGCCTTTTTACCCCTTGAAGTATTGATCGTTGGCATCGTGGTTGAACGTATCCTTTCCAAAAGAGAACTGGAAGAAAAACTACCCATTCCTTTATTCACACTATTTGAGGATACACCCCTTCCAACCTCATCCTTCAGCAATAATCCAATAACGATTGTTTTACCCGTCACGTGTGAAATACGGCTTCAAATACGGTTAATCGCGCCGCAATGCGGACACTGAAAAGTGTTGCTAAAGAAATCTGGAGGTATTTTAAATTTCGTACCACAGTTGCACGTCACTGACCTGTAGTCATTTAATCCCCACAGTACCTCTGATGTTTCCCGCGCTCTTTCTTTCTTATCATCTATAGTATCAGCCGAAATCGCTTGTACACGTATTTCTTTTTCCGCAATCTGAGCAGTTTCACTCAAAGCCGAACCGGGCATTATGCCACCACCTCCCTTATGTACCTGGTTGTAAGCGAAGTCATATGCAGCAAACGACACATTGCCAGCCATAGCCCTTAATATCCGTATTCTCTCCGATATTGGCGGGTGTGTACTGGTTAAATCTTCAGCAACCTGTCCTTTCTTCCGGAAGGGATTGATGATGTACATTGGTGCTGTCGCATTATTAACGGACTTCATCTGTTCTGTCGAGGCAGCAATCTTCTCCAATGCTGACGCTAACCCTTCGGGATATCTCGTATATAAAGCTGATGATGAGTCCGCCAGGTATTCCCTCTTACGGGAAATAGCTAAATAGATCAATTGTGCCATTATGGGAGCCAGGATCATCAGGACGACTGCAACTATTAAAATAATAATCTGAGCATATCCGCCTCCTGAAGAGGAACCACGCCGTGAACCACCCAAACCACCCCAAAACAAAAACCGTGAACCATACCACGCCAAGATCACTATTGTACCCAGCAACACACTGCATATGGCCATCAGCATCACGTCGCGGTTTTTTATATGGGCCATTTCATGACCAAGGACACCCTGCAACTCATCCCTGTTCAACCTTTGCAGCAAGCCCGCTGTTACGGCAACAGAGGTTTTGTTTTTATCCCTGCCGGTAGCAAAGGCATTCAATGCCGGATCATCTATTATGTAAACGTCCGGCATTTTTTCAAGTCCTGACGCTATCTTCATCTCCTCCACCACATTGTACAGGCGCGGCAAATCATCGGGTCCAATTTTCTTAGCTCCAGACAGCGAAAGAAGTATGCTGTCACCCTGAAAATAGGCTATTAGCGTCATGATGAGCCAGATCAGTAAAGATATAACCAGGCCAAACGACCAATCGCCGAGCAAGGCCTGGCCCAGCAAGCTACCCACCATGATGAGCAGGATGCCCATTGCTATTACCAGGATAGTCGACCTGACCTGGTTATCACTGATCTGTTCCCACATAATAGTGCGGCCGCTTTAGCTGAAACTTACTTTAGGAGCTTCACGTTCGTCTGGAGCTGTAACTTCGAAAAACTCACCTGGCTTAAAGCCCGCCATAGAAGCCACAATATTGGATGGGAACATTTGCGTCTGGTTATTATATTTGAGCACCGAGTCGTTGTAGAACTGTCTTGAAAAGCCAATTTTATTTTCGGTTGAAGTTAATTCCTCCTGGAGGGCAAGAAAGTTCTGGTTCGCCTTCAGGTCAGGATAGCTCTCCACCACTGCCATTAGCCGGCTTAAGGCCTGGCTAAGCTCACCTTCAGCCTTCGACTGTGCAGCTACTCCGCCGTCAACGGCTTTAATTGCCAGACTCCTGGCATTGGTGACGGCTTCCAGTGTTTCCCTCTCGTGTTTCATATAACCTTTTACGGTTTCGGTCAAATTAGGTATGAGGTCATGCCTTCTTTTTAGTTGCACATCGATCTGCGCCCACGCATTTTTAACCTGATTCCGCGCCCCGACAAGGCCGTTGTAGGTTCCGGCAAAAACCAGTAGAAGAACAATGATAATACCGATAATTACCAGTCCGATGATCAATACCATCTAGTACCTCCCGTATCCAAATTATTCTCGCATTTAATTATGTTTAAACCGGAATGTATCTTCCAGAAAAAAAACCACTTTATCCTGCGTATTTACTTCAGAGGTTACATCGTCGCCGCCCTGACATACAAATTGACCAAGCTCACCTCCATCAAACCACAAGCCATGACCGCAGATGCAAGCGTCGATAATTATCTTGTGTTCCTGTCCGATATTAAATTTATGCATTTTTCTGCGGCATATGGGGCATTTTAAAGATCTTTCTGCAGTATGTGATTCTGTACCCTGCAATATATTATCAACGAATTGCTTTAAACCGGCTTGATTAATTGAATCTAAATAAAGATTCAATTCGCCAGCATCGAACCAAACACCACGACAACTGCTGCAATAATCAAGCTCTATCTTGTTACGCTCAACCACGATTGTCGTTTTTTTACACTCAGGACATTTCATAGCATTGATTAACCTTATTTCACTAGTTTAAATCTGTATGAATTTGAAGTCAATCAAAGTTGAGTATTTGCCCGTGGATTGCATTTTAATTAAACTTTAACTAGCTACACCGGTTTAATGGCGATATTATTATCCCCCGGAGGTATATAAAATGAGCAGATTCAAGTCATTTTTTAAAAATAACTGGCGATTCATTATTGCTGGACTTACTCCAATATTGATCATTGCCATCATATTCGCGCTTCCCTTGAAGACAGTCCCGGTTCCCGTTACTGAGACATACTGGGCAACGGAGATGAAAACAGAGCCATATACAGCTACCGAGACCTATACGGATATGGAACCTTACATTACTACAGAGCAGCGCACTGAAACTTTAATCAACCAAGCGGTTGGTTATGGTGGGTGGTCTCAGAGCTTTAAAGTGGACAAAGCAGATACAACGGTATCGATTGAAGTGAGCAACTATGGCAGCGGTTACTACGTGCCGAGGTACGTAATAATCAGTGATAACTATAGCCCCTATTACAACCCCCATTACTGGTCGTCATGGCCCTGGTACTGGGACAGCTATGGCGGTTACGGTGGCGGTCAATCGTGGGCAACAGTCAGGATAAGCTACCCTGAACAGGTTACCAAATACCGACCTGTGACAAAAACCAAGGAAGTTACCAAATACCGGGAGGTACCAACCCAGGTACGAAAAGAGAGAACTGTAACACAATATGTTAAAATGTCTATGTGGGAAAGCATGTTCAGATAAATGCTTTGTGACAATTTGCATGTCATTCACCATAAGATAGCACTATGAAAGAATCTTTAATGGAAATCATCGTATGCCCTGTGTGCAAGGGATCTCTAGAACTAACGGTGAACGAGAAAACCAGCGGTGAGATAATCACCGGTTCGCTTCTTTGTAATAAATGCAATCACCTGTATCCAATTAAGGATAGCATTCCCAACTTGCTTCCGCCCAACATGAGCAGTTAAGTTATTCTTTACCTGGCTTATAAATTGCGCAGGCTTCAGGGGATTCCCATACTTCTACACTGTCTAGCTTCACTGCGCTAGGAAAAAGTGGCACAAGCTCTTCGTATATTTCTGTAGCTATATTCTCAGAGGAAGGATTGACCCTGTTAAAGGGCGGCAGATCATTCAAGCACTGGTGATCATACTTTGAGATCACCTCAGAAAGTACCTTTTTTAATTCAGCGAAATCGAAGGCCAGCCCGATTTTATTTAATTTTGCGATCGCTAACCTGGCAACTACCTTAAACCGGTGGCCATGTAATTTTTCACATCTTCCACCATATCCGCGGATATAATGTGCAGCATCAAAGCTTTTTTCAACCGATACCAGATACATCTTTTCTCCTGTTTAAACCATAATTAATTATGCCCCACTTTTCAACACGCCTCTGCGACTTCAGGTTATCAACCAGCTCCTGAGTAGTTTTATGTAAAATAGGATGGATCAGGTCAGGCGCTATCTCCGCCAGCGGCACCAAAACAAATGCACGCTCATGTAAATGCGGATGCGGAATGTCAAGACCCTGTTTCTTGATCACCTTACCTTCATAAAAAAGAATATCCAGATCTATGCTGCGTGGCGCATTCCAAAATGAGCGTCTCCGGCCCATTTCTTTTTCAATCTCTTTTAATCTTTTTAAAAGCATACCTGGTTCCAGATTAACATGGACTTTGATAACAGCATTTAAAAAATCAGGCTGGTTCTCATATCCTTCGGGTTCTGTTTCATAAACAGATGATAACTTCTTGATTTCAAATTCCTTCGCCATCAACCGGCAGGCATGAAGAATATTTGCATATCGGTCGCCGACATTTGACCCTATCCCAATATATACTTCTTGCACTTTTATATTTCACCACGCACTATGGCATCGCTCATGCGGCACACCAAGGCCATCTGTTTTACGTCATGGACACGAACTACATCAGCTCCTTTACATATCCCTATGGCAACAGTGGCTGCAGTCCCCTCCAGCCTTTGTTCGGCCGGTAGATCAAGTACATTGCCTATCACAGACTTTCTTGATGCACCGATCAAAATAGGCCGCTGTAAGATTTTAAACTCGTTTAATCGTCTTAGTATTTCCAGATTCTGTTGTTGCGTCTTACCAAATCCGATACCGGGGTCAATTATTATATTATTCCGGGTGACTCCGGCATCCAGAGCAATACAAATCAAATGTTTCAAATTGTTTATAACCGATTCAATTATACGTTCTACTTTCCCCCCCCTCTCATTGCTAGTTAAAATTATAGGTACACTTCTTGCGGCGGCCAGTTTCACTAGATCAGGATTCAACCTCAAACCTGAAATATCGTTTATTATGCCTGCACCCGCATCAAGGGCAAGCCTCGCCACATCCGTTTTGTAAGTATCAATGCTCAGAGGCACATTAATCAGTCGTGCAACCTGCTTGAGAAATGGAACCACTCTCTTTAATTCATCTTCAGCAGGTATTGGTGTTGAACCCGGTCTTGTTGACTCTCCACCTACGTCTATAATATCGGCTCCGTCACTTACCATCTGCTGCGCTCTTTCCAATGCAGCCTCTATGTCAGAACACCCATCACCGGAGAACGAATCGGGGGACAGATTGATGATGCCCATCACGTACGTCCGTGTTCCCCAGCGAAATAGGGTGTCTCCACAACGTGTGACGCCGATACTGTTTTCGATATAATCCTTTCCAGACATCTTAATATTTTATTCGTTTCCTAATGCTGAATTATTTTATCGTGTGACTGAAACCAACATTCTTCACATTTAGGAAGGGATAAGCACAATATGTTAAAATGTTAACTCAATTGGCCCTTAAGAAGCGAATAAATTTGGCCGTTAGAGACTGTGAGCCCATGGCTAAAACACTGAGTGAAAAAATATTAAGCGAAAAATCTGGGAGCAATGCACGAGCAGGCGATATAGTTATTGTACCAGTTGACCTCGTATTCATACAGGACACCACAGGCCCCTTGACTGTCCGCCAGTTCAAGGCTGGGAATAAGCAGACATTAGCCACACCTGAAAAATCAGCCATCTTCATTGATCATGCAAGCCCGAGCCCAAATTGGCAATTATCCAATGATCATATTTTTTTAAGGCAGTTCGCTGCAGAAACCGGCTGCCTTCTGTTCGATGCCGGTAGTGGCATTTGTCATCAGCTTGTCGCTGAAAAACTGGCCAACCCGGGCCATGTGATTGTAGGCGCCGATTCTCACACGGTAACCGCTGGCGCCCTCGGTGCCTTTGCTACGGGTATGGGTTCCAGTGACATAGCGGTAGCACTATCTCTGGGCAAAACATGGCTGAGGGTACCTGAGAGTTTTAAAATATCAATCTCAGGCAATTTTTCTAAAGGGGTTGGGGCAAAAGACCTCGTACTCCATCTAATAGGTATGTTGGGTGCCGACGGGGCTACCTACAAGGCGCTTGAGTTTAGCGGGGAGACTGTAGCGAAGATGTCAATGCCGCAACGCCTGACGATCGCCAATATGGCCATCGAGGCCGGAGCAAAAGTTGGAATATTTCCCAGCGATAAGGTAACCAGGGACTTTTTAAAAAGCCTGGGAAGGGATAATAAATACCGCGAAATAAAACCGGATACAGATGCTTTTTACGAAAGAGTGATAGCCATTGAGGCTGATAAGCTTGAACCGATGGTGGCCAAACCGCACATGGTCGATAATGTTGCACCTGCCCGAGCTTTGGGCGAAATCAAGGTAAATCAGGTACTTATAGGTACATGCACAAACGGCAGGCTTGAAGACATAGCTGAGACGGCAAGGATCTTAAAAAATAAGAGATGCCACCCATCCGTCAGGCTGCTGGTTTGTCCCGCTTCAAAAAAAATATTATCTGACGCCATCGACGCCGGGTATGTACAGACCATTATTGAAGCAGGCGGCATTATACTCCCACCCGGTTGTGCTGCATGTCTGGGTCTGCACCAGGGTGTTCTAGGTGACGATGAGGTCTGTATCTCCACCGCAAACCGCAATTTTAAAGGACGCATGGGCAACCCGAACAGCTTTATATATCTCTCTAGTCCAGCTACAGCCGCCGCTTCTGCGTTGACAGGAAAGATAACTGATACTCGAGAGGTTTTTTGATGCCGCATACAATCCTGAAAGGAAAGGTATTCAAATTCGGAGATAACATCTCAACAGATTTAATTATACCTGGTCGGTATGCGCATCTGCGAAGCAATTTGCCTGAGCTTGCCAAGCATGTGATGGAAGATGCTAACCCGGAATTTGCCAGCAAGGTCCAGCCGGGAGATTTCATAGCAGGCGGTTCCAATTTTGGCCTTGGGTCCAGCCGTGAGCATGCCCCTCTGGTAATCCAGATGTCCGGTGTGAGCGCAATACTGGCAAAATCATTCGCCAGGATTTTCTTCAGGAATGCTATAAATCAGGGTTTACCTGTCCTTATATGCGACACAGACAGCATTAATGAAAAAGATACTCTCGAAGTGAATTTAACAGAGGGCATAATAAAAAACTTGACCAGGAACGAAAATTATCACTTCGGTAAAATACCGGAGGTGATGTTGAACATATTGAACGAGGGCGGTTTGATCCCTTACATAAATAAACATGGTGATTTCAAACTTTAAATATTACATCTGAAACCGCTCAGAGGCTATATAAAATGTCGTATCGAGTTACACTATTGCCAGGAGACGGCATAGGCCCGGAGATCACGGATGCTACAGTACGGGTCCTGGATGCAACTGGAATAAAGTTCGACTGGGATGTCTATACCGTAGGTGCGTCTGCAATCGGTAAATTCGGTGATCCACTGCCCGAGAATGCTATCGACTCGATATTAAAGAATAAAATAGCGCTTAAGGGTCCTGTAACAACTCCTGTAGGCACAGGCTTTCGCAGTGTTAACGTTGCTCTGCGGAAAAAACTGGATCTGTATGCATGCTTAAGGCCATGCAAAAGCTATAAAGGAGTGGTGACTACCCCTTATCGGGGAGTTGATATCGTTGTTGTCAGGGAAAACACAGAGGATTTATACATTGGGATTGAGTTTGCCAGGGGAACAACAGAAGCAAAAGAACTTTTCGATTTTATCTCCAGACATTCTAAAGAGAGAATAAGAAAAGATTCTGGTTTCAGCATTAAGACGATTTCAGAATCGGGCTCCAGACGTATCTCGAAATTCGCTTTTGATTACGCCAGGAAGTACAACCGGAAAAAAGTGACCGCGGTTCATAAAGCAAATATACTGAAGTTTTCAGATGGGCTTTTTCTTGCCACTGCTCGAGAGGTGGCCAAGGATTATCCGGATATTGAGTTCGAAGACGTGCTGGTGGATGCTCTGTGTATGCGTCTGGTAAGAAACCCCAGGCTATTCGACGTCATGGTCTTGCCTAATCTTTATGGTGATATTATCTCCGACCTCTGTGCAGGGCTTGTTGGAGGCCTGGGCCTTGCTCCCGGGGCCAATATCGGCGATGGAGTGGCTGTCTTCGAGCCAACCCATGGCAGTGCCCCAAAATACACGGGAATGAACAAAGTTAGCCCTATGGCAATGATGCTTTCTGCTGTCCTGATGCTACGCTATCTCGGGGAAACAGATGCAGCTGACAGAATGGAAAATGCTATTGCCCATATTATAGAAGAGGGTAAAAATGTAACATATGACTTGAGGTCAGACCGCAATGAACCTAGCGTCGGGACATCGCAGGTGGCAGATGCTATTATCGAAAAGCTGAAAAAATAATATAATCATTGTAAGAAAGGTTCTACGCGTACCCGGCCGTTTTTACTTTATGAGAAGCATTCATTGCCATAGAATCATAAATACCGTTTCGGCACTTTTTCAAGATGCTTGCATAGATCTGCCTGAGGATGTCACTGCGGCCTTAAAAAAAGCGAGGAAAACAGAGAGGTCACTGCTTGGCCGCCAGGTGCTTAATACGATCCTTAAGAACATAGAAATTGCCTCGGTAAACCGCGTGCCTCTATGCCAGGACACCGGTACCGCTGTCGTGTTCCTCGAACTGGGCCAGGAAGTACATATTACCGGAGGCGACCTATATGAGGCAATTAACGAGGGCGTGCGAAAAGGATACGAACAGGGATTCTTGCGCAAATCCATTACTTCGCAGCCATTTTCAGCCAGGAAAAATACAGGGGATAATACTCCGGCGGTAATCCACACTGAGATTGTGAAAGGTGATGGATTAAAAATATGTGCATTGCCGAAAGGTGGCGGTGCCGAGAATTGTTCCCGACTTGTCGTGCTTCCACCAGCTAAAGGTCCGAAAGCCATTAATGAATATGTAATCAATTTGATCGACGAATGTGGATGCAACGCCTGTCCACCTCTGATCATCGGTATCGGTATAGGTGGAACAACTGAAAAAACGATGTTGTTAGCCAAGAAAGCTCTTTTAAGACCAGTGGGTAACCCTAATGCCGATAAGGAAGTTGCCAGTCTTGAAAAATTAATTTTAAATGAGGTCAACAAATCCGGTATAGGTCCCATGGGTTATGGAGGGCGGGTTACAGCTCTGGCGGTACACATAGAAACGTTTCCTGCTCACATAGCCAGCCTGCCGATAGCAGTGAACCTGCAGTGCTGGTGTTCCAGGCACAAGGAAGCCACGCTCTAAAATAGAATGTTAGTAAAAAGTATAAGCCTGCCGATTAACGAACGGGAAATAAGGAAACTGCGAGCAGGACAAAGTGTGCTCCTAAATGGTGTACTACTAACCGCGCGGGATGCATCCCATAAAAGAATTACCGAAACACTGGCCCGGGGCGAACGACTATCTTTCAATATCAAGGGGCAGACTATCTATTATATGGGCCCCACACCGGCCAAACATGGTCGGGTCATAGGCTCAGCGGGACCCACCACGAGCTGTCGTATGGACAGTTACACCGGTGCTTTGCTAGATGCCGGTTTGAAATGCATAATAGGCAAGGGGAAGAGATCGAGTGACACCAGGCGACAATTGATCAAACACAAGGCGGTTTATCTGGCTGCCGTGGGAGGAGCGGGAGCACTCATCGCACAAACCATTAAAAAGGCGCGTCCGCTTGCTTATCAGGAACTCGGTACTGAAGCAGTATTCGAAATAGAGGTAGAGAATTTCCCTGCGGTTGTAATTAACGACATCTATGGCGGGGATCTTTACCAAGAAGGCAGAGCCAAATTTAAAATTGAATAGTGTTTGATTATCTGATTTCTTCGAGTATTACCCGGAGTAAGCCAGCAACGCTCTTTGCATCACAAATCTCGCCATTCCTGATCATTTTTAGTACGTCGCTAATTGGCACCCTTACTATCTCTATTTCATCAGTGTCCTCAGCCACCAAATGGCTTTTTGTAAGGTCGGTGGCAAGGTACAGGTGCAAGTACTCAGTGCAATACCCTGGTGCCGAGTAAAAACCGCCGATTTTTTTTATTTTCCCCGGTAAATAACCAATCTCTTCCTGCAATTCACGCTTTACACACCCATCAGGTTGCTCTCCTGGTTCTACACTGCCGGCCGGTATCTCCAGCAGTATTTTGCCAGTTGGTCGCCTGAATTGACGAACCATCACTACATTATTGCTTTCATCAAGCACCACAGCTGCAATACAATCTCTATGGACAACTATCTCCCTTGTAGCACGCAAACCTGAAGGCTTCTCAACAGTTTCTACCCTCAAACTAACCACCTGTCCTTCATAGGCAGTTATACTTGAAAGCCCTTTTTCCTTCATTTTCTATGATCGACTTGATAAACCAGGGCAACTTCGTCGCAATCGGGGAACTTCGGGCAGCTATAACATTCTGCCCACACCTTACGTGGAAGTTCCATTTTATCCACTTCCACAAAGCCGCATTTTTCGAAAAAGGCTGGTTTATATGTCAGGCAAAATATCCTGGGTATTCCCAGTTCCTTTGCCTCTTTGATGCAAGCATTGATCAATGATGCTCCAAGACCCCGCTTGTGTTTATCTTTTGTTACCGCAAGCGCTTTTATTTCTGCAAGATCGACCCAGTTAATGTGCAGTGCCGCACATGCCGATACTTTACCGTTAGTATCGCGGATGACGAAATAATCCCTGAGATTTTCATACATTTCACTCAAAGCACGCGGCAACATCTCACCCTTTGCAGCGAACTTGTTTACCAGTTCGTGCATTTTCTGTACATCGCCTATTCTGGCCTTCTCAATTATCATATCGATTTTCCCCTAAGTTTAGACACGAGAGTTCTGTAAAATCTCGTCTTCGGCTTCAATCTTATAAAACGTGTTACACGCGGGCTGAGCGACACAACAACCTCTTCACCGTCTTTCAGTTCGCTTTCGACCTGGCCATCCATGCTTATTATAGCTTCGTGATTGGTTAAAACCCTGAGCTTTATTCTCGTAGTGGGAGCCAGTACCAACGCCTTGTCCATACTCAAATGTGGACAAACCGCTTTCAGTATCATATCGCGAGAGTCAGGGAGCAGGATCGGGCCATTAGCTGCCAGCGCATATCCTGTACTACCCGTAGCAGTGGAAACAATGACCGCATCAGCCCGGTAAGTTGTAAAAGCTTCGTCATCGATACTTACATCTATATTTACGAGCCTGGCAGACTTACCTCTGCCCACTACAACATCATTTAACGCATTAGATACTTTCCCCGTGGAACATATTTCGGCTTGAAGCATCGTTCTTTCTTCTATCCATCCGCCACTATCCAGTATTATCGGGAGCTTATTTAGTGCCTCGTCTGCTTCGAGTTCAGTCATGAATCCTAAATTTCCGAAGTTAACACCTACTATAGGTATCTCATAAGGAAATATTATCCTGGCAACGCGGAGTATCGTACCGTCCCCACCCACGCTTAATATAAAGTCTGAGTCTTTTATAAGATTTCTCGCTCCCGCCTCGTCCCATGATGAATTCAGCCAGCATTGAATGCCTTTATCTTTTAAAAAGCATTCGATGGTGTGAGCAAAGGCCTCTGTTTTTTGAACTTTGGGATGGTACAGGATACCTACTCTTTTCACAAATGTGGAGTCTAACACCGCTCTTCTATAGTGTCAAATTGGAAATATCAGAAAATGACAGGCAATATTGCTTAATTTATTGGAATGATTTAAAAGTACGCTGAATATTTACGGGTGCTTTAATCAGATCAAATGCCGAATATTTTCACTGCAGCCTGCGTGAGATTCATAAACGCACCCGGTACCACACCGATAATTACGACGAGGATACAACACAGGCCCAGCGCGATCCACTCCGGCCATGATGAGGTGACTTTTTCCTGTGAAACCGGTTCACCCAGCCACATCACTTTCACAACTTTAAAATAGTAGAAAGCGGATATACAGCTATTAATGACGGCAATTATTACCAGACAGAGGAGTCCCTGGTCCACCGCACCGCTGAATATATAGATCTTTGCGATAAGGCCGGCTGTCGGCGGCAAACCGGTTAGTGATACGAGACACAGCGTCAAGGCAATAGCCAGTAGAGGCGCCCGCTTCCCCATACCTGCATAGTCATCGATCTGGTCACTGTTGATTTTATTGGATATGGCGATGATAGCGATAAAGGCCCCCAAATTGGTGAGTGTATAACTTAAAAGAAAGAAAATAAGCCCGCTGCGGATCAGACTATCTGACTGAGCAGCCATCCCCATAGCAGCTAACCCGACCATTAAATATCCAGCCTGCGCAATGCTTGAGTACCCCAATAACCTCTTTATATTTGTCTGCACTATTGCAATTACATTGCCAACGGTCATGGTGATGGCGCTGAGCACTGCAACGATCATTGCCCAATCGCTACTGAGCCATGACGGCATTCCAAATGCCGTCATAAATACACGTGTAATAACGGCAAATCCCGCTGCTTTGCTGGCTACGGAAAGGTAAGCGGTGATTGGCGTGGGAGCCCCTTCATAAACATCGGGAACCCACATCTGGAAAGGAACACTGGCAATTTTGAATCCAAATCCAGCTACCAGAAGCACTATTCCAACCAGAAGTATCGGGGAAGCTAAAAGATTATCTGCTGGCATACCCTTGATGTAGTCGGCTATGCAAGTCAAGCAGGTATTGCCCGTTAAACCGAAGATAAATGCCATTCCGTATAAGAGAACCGCCGATGCCACGGCTCCAAGAATGAGATACTTGAGACCGGCTTCCGAGGATTGCTTGTCCTTGAGGAAGCTTACCAGCACATAGAGCGAAATGCTGCTTAATTCTAGAGCAACGTATATAGCAATCAGGTTGGTGGATGAAACAAGGAGCATAAGCCCTATAGCTGATAACAGCAGTAGGGCGTAATACTCTCCCTGGAAATTGTCAAATTTAATTACGTACCGGTGTGATGCAAGTATCACTAATGCTACCGTCGCAAGAATCAGCAGTTTGAAAAACAGGCCAAACTGGTCTATTGCAATCACTTTGTAGAAAGCAGTAACGCCCGCATTACCCCATATCAACAAAGTGAATACTGCTGCAATAACCACTCCTATAAATGCCAGAACGGGCAGCATTCTCTTTTGCTTAACGAAAAGGTCTATCAGTACTATCAGGAGTGCAAAACAAAGAATGCTTATCTCCGGCGATATGTACCGAATCTCATCCATTAACATGTAATTCAAACCGTCCAGATAATTAAAATTTACATTCCAATCAACTGAGCAATAGGTGCAATTCCCATATTTATAACATCAGTCAGGACTGCTGGATAAATCCCGACCAGCATGATAACCGCCACGAAAGAGAACGTGCTTACCATTTCAACCGCGTCTGCATCACCAACACCGTTATATTTATTCAAAGGAGGACCATAAAATGCACGTTGCAGCATCCAGAGGATGTATCCTGAGGTGACCACGATACCGATAACAGCAAGCAGGGTATAGATCTTCATACCGCCTATCGCAGTGCTGACAAAGCTGCCCGCAAATATAATGAACTCTGCTGCAAACCCAGACGTGCCCGGCAAGCCAAGCGAAGCCAGTCCGGCGATGCTGAAGACCACAGCGATGACCGGCATTTGCCGCGCTAACCCGCTCAGCGAATTGAGATCTCGATTATGGGTCTTATCGTATACTAATCCGACCATGGCAAAGAGGAGCCCGGTAATCACGCCATGGCTGAACATCTGAAGGCTGGCGCCTGTCATGCTCACCTGGTTCAAAGCAAATATGCCCAGAAGGACATAGCCCATATGGCTGACGCTGCTGTAAGCAATGAGCCTCTTAAGATCGGTCTGCCGCAAAGTCACAGCAGCTCCATAAAGCACACCTATAATGGCGAGTATGACCATAATAGGAGCATACTGAACTGCTACCTGGGGCAGGAAGCTGACACAGAGGCGGATCATTCCGTAACCGCCCATCTTCAGCAGCGCACCCGCAAGTATCACGCTGACTGCGGTCGGTGCATTTGTGTGTGCATCGGGTAGCCACGTATGGAACGGGAAAACGGGCAATTTAATTGCAAACCCGATCATCAGCAGGAAGAAAAGTACAGTCAGTGGTATAAACGAAGATTTTACCTGCATGCCGGCAAGCTGCGTTATATCAAGCGTATTGGTAATAAAATATGTACATAATATGCCCGCTAGCATAAAAGCACTGCCGACCAATGTATAAATAAGGTATTTATATGCAGCGTATTCTTTTCTGCCGCTTCCCCAGATCGAAATCAGGAAGAACATAGGAATAAGTTCAATTTCCCAGAAGAGGAAGAAGAGGATGAGATCCAGTGAGCAGAATACACCCAAAATGCTGCTTTCAAGCAATAGCAACCATACGAAATATTCCTTGGGCCTGAGCTGGATTTTCCAGGATATCAGTACTGATAGCACGCCCAGGAACGTCATCAATATGACCAGTGGAAGGCTCAAACCGTCAACGCCGAGATGATAAAAAGAATTAATTGCCGGGATCCATGCAATCTTTTCCTCGAACTGCATGTGCCCTATCGCAGCCGCTGACCGATCAAAAAGGAAAAACATAATCATGGACAGGATGAAGGATGCCAGCGCGGCTGCGAGGGCAATCCATTTGACAGTCGTTTGCCCAGGCCTGGGTATCACCGCGATTACAAGCAGTCCTAGGACCGGCAAGAAAATGATCCAGCTTAACAAATTCAGATTCAAAGCCTGTTACCTCAGCTAAATAAATATAAGCAAACTGCAATGGCGATAATGCCGATTGCAATAGTGATCGCATACAGTTGAGTCTGGCCGGTTTGTAATTTCCTCAGAGCCCCGCCTATAGAAGCTGTCCCCTGCGCAACGCCGTTAACCGTGCCATCAACGACACTGGAATCGAACATTGCCAGCGCTTTGAAAATCCCGTTATAAAGTATCTTTTTTACGATAATATTTTCGTAAAGATCGTCAAACCAGTACTTATGTGACAGCATAATGTAAAAAGGTTTAAATACCTGCCCGATTTTCTCCGCCGATATCCATTTAACACAGTACAGGGCATAAGCCAGAAATATGCCCAGCAGAGCAACCACAAGAGATATCAGGGGCAGGGGATGGGACAATATCCCGAAGAATCCGCTTATTAAATTGATTTCTTCCGTTCCTCCATGACTACCACCGTGTCCCATAAATTGACTAAACGCACCGGTGACATTTAGCCACCCTGCACATATAGAAAGCACCGCAAGTATGATGAGCGGTATGACCATGACCATAGGCGACTCCTGGGGCCCATGAGAATCAGAATTGCCGTGTCCTCCATGTTCCGGCTCCGCGCCGCCTCTATATTCGCCATGGAAAGTCATGAAAACAGCGCGGAACATGTAGAACGCAGTCATGAAGACCGTTATGATCGCCAGCACAAAGAGCACAGGATTATTGGCAATGGCAGCCATCAATATCTCATCCTTGCTCCAGAAACCCGCCAGCGGCCAGATGCCGGCAAGGCTTAAAGACCCGATGAGAAACGTAATATAAGTCCACGGCATTAACTTGCGCAGGCCACCCATTAACCTCATATCAAACGTGCCGCTACCGTGGTTGACGCTACCGGATCCAAGGAACAGCAACGCCTTGAAAAACGCATGGGTAAACAAATGGAAAATGCCTATCGCAACTCCACCAACACCAAGACCCAGCATCATATAACCGAGCTGGCTTATTGTAGAATAAGCGAGGACGCGTTTGATATCATTCATCACGAGGCCCATGCTGGCGGCAAAGATCGCGGTGAAAGCACCTATAACAGCTACAACCGTCATAGCTTCCTGGGAATGTTCAAAAAGCGGGTAAAACCTCGCCACCAGGAAGACACCTGCCGCCACCATGGTAGCGGCATGAATAAGAGCGCTGACCGGCGTGGGGCCTTCCATAGCATCGGGCAACCATACATGTAGCGGGAACTGAGCAGATTTGCCCACAGCTCCCGAGAATATGCCAATTGCTACCCAGGTTAGGGTAGTGCCAGCCAGTGTGCCGGCAGCAACGAGTTTATACATAGTCTCGGTATCAAAACTACCGGTCTGCGAATATAGCAGTAAAACGGCTGCGAGGAAGCCGAAATCTCCCAGGCGAGTGACAATGAAAGCCTTCTTGGCAGCATTCGCTGCAGAGGGTTTATGGAACCAGAACCCGATTAGCAGATAGGATCCCAAACCCACACCTTCCCAGAAAACGAACATGAAAAGAAGGTTGTCAGCCAGGACGAGGCCAAGCATACAGGCAGTAAATAGAGACATGAACGCATAGTATCTCAGGTATCCTGGATCGCCCTTCATATATCCCTGCGAATAAATCTGCACCATCAGGCTGACAAAGGTGACCACTATTACCATCACGGCTGTCAGGGGATCGGCCATCACTCCCACATGTATGCTCAAATTGCCCACCAGGACCCACTCGATATCCTGGACGGGAAGCAGATGTTCAGGTGCGGTTAATACTGCACCAAACAGCCAGAATGCAAGAGCACAGGAAATGCCGACTGCCCCAATAGTCACGTAACCGCCGATCTTAGGATACTTGCTGAAGAATGGCCTTAGAATCAGCGAAATGAATATAAATGAGAAGAAGGGCAGTAAAAATATCAGCCAGAGAGCCTGCGTCGGCATTATAGTTTCCTTAAGACCTCCTCTATGACATGTACCCTCTCCTGGGAAACATAGATCTTATAACCGACAGTCTCTTTCATCTCCAATTTATCTGATTCGGGAAGGATGCGTGTGGGTATACCCTCACCCTCGAAGAACTCCTTCCACATTTCGGCAATCATTAAATTCGGCGCGCTTTTAACCTGAACCCACATGATTTACCATCTTAAAATATTGAAATTTTCGATATCGACCGTTTCACGGTTCCTGTAAATAGAAAAAATAATAGCTATGCCAACTGCGACTTCAGCAGCCGCCACTACCATTACGAATAAGGCAAAAATCTGTCCGGTGAGGGCTGTCGGCGTGATATATTGCGAAAACGCGATCAAGGTTATATTGACAGCATTCAGCATTATCTCAAGGCACATAATGACCTTGATTACATTGCGTTGAGTGAGAACGCCAAATAAACCTATGCAAAATAGCACTGCCGATAATATCAAATAATGTTCCAATCCCAAGGTAAACATCATTTCTCCCTGATAATCGCAATTGCACCGAGCATTGCCGAAAGTAGTAAAACGGCGGATATCTCAACAGTCAACAAATAGCCTGGGTCACCAAATAATTTTTCTCCCAAAGGTCCGACAGTCGGGGCTATCGGCGGGTTGCCGCTGATCGTGAATGCAGTATTCAATATGCCAAAAACAACAATTCCAAAGAGAATCACGGCCACCACAATTGACAGGTATCGCAGCTTGCCTAATGGCTGTCCCTGCCGGACATCCCTGGTAAGCATAATTGCCACAATTATTAGAATCGATACTGCCCCAACATATATAAGTATCTGGACGATGGCGAGGAAATCCGCATGCAACAGCAGATAAATTCCAGCAACTGTCATGAAAAGCAGGATAAGGCATAGCGCCGCCCTAAATATGTCTCTGATAGCAATGACTCCAATGGCTGAGATCACCGCAATAATAGCCAGTAGGAAGAATACTAATTCAAGCACCGGATCCCCTCTTACGTGTACTTAATGGCAGGAAACGAAGTTTCTGCCCGCCGTCAGCCTTATTCCAGAGCAGCAAACTCTGCTTGGGTAACTTACCTTCAAACTGAGGCCTGTAATAAGCGCTGGGTTGATGATCCGCCGCAACAGTCAATTTCTCCTTGCTAAGCACCAGGTCTCCCCTGCGGTATTTAGCACATTCGTAATTCAGACCCATCGCCAAAGCATCATAGGGGCATGATTCAACGCAAAGGCCGCAGAACATACAGCGTCCCGAATCAAGTTCGAACTTATCAACGATGAATTTGCTACCCTCATCCCCGTGAGTAACAATCACGATATTGCCCTGTGGGCAGCTTTTAGCGCAGGTGGCACACCCTGTGCATTTCTCGGGGAACCAGACCAGTTCATTTCCACGTATCCTCCGGGATGTCACCAGTTTCTGTTCAGGATACTGCACAGTAATGGGCGACCTGAAAAGATGCCTGAAGGTCAAGGCCATTCCTCTGGCTATCCCTATCCCGTATCGTTCAAACTTCAACCCTGCCACCTCCTAGCGTAAATAACTTGGACCATAGCAGGATTAACACAGCGGCAAAAGCGAAATTCAATATGAACATGACCCATTGCATAGAAGCCGGTATTAAAAGTACTTCTACAGCTACGATAACTAAATTAAGGACTGCCATCGGCAGCAAACCTTTCCACGCAAATGACATCAACTGGTCCACCCTGAGCCTGGGTAATGTTGCACGCATCCAGACGATTAACGTGAACACAGCTATGATCTTTATCAAGAACCAGATGATAGGAGGCAAACCCGGACCTTGCCAGCCACTCAAGAACAGGGTTGTAATTATGCCGGCATAGGCCAGGGCAACTCCGTATTCACCGAGGTAGAACATGGCAAATTTCATCCCCGAGTACTCAATGTGATACCCGGCTACTATTTCAGAGTCCGCTTCAAGCAGATCGAACGGCGAACGGTTCATCTCAGCCAGCGCACCAAGGAAGAACACGATAAAGCCAAGTGGCTGTAATAATATAAACGGTATAGTTTGTGCTTCTACAATCTTCAGCATGGAAAAAGATCCGGCTACAAGGACCACACCCACGATTGACAGAACAACCGGCAACTCATAACTCACCATCTGGGCAATGCTACGCATACCGGAGATCAAAGAATATTTATTGTTGGATGCCCAGGAGGCCATAAAAATACCTATTATTGATATCGAGCTTATCGCTACTACGTAAATTATACCTACGTTCAGATCAACCAATATCGCTCCTTCGCTTATTGGAATGACGGCAAAGATCATTAGAATAGGTACAAACACAATTATGGGCGCGATAAAGTGGATCAGCTTATCGGCTTTATCAGGAACAATATCTTCTTTCAAAAGGATCTTGACGGCCGTGGCGATCGGCTGGAATATACCTTCCGGACCGCAGCGGTTAGGACCGGTACGTATTTGGAATCGGCCGAGCAGCCGCCTTTCCCACCAGATATAGAAAATCACAATAGTTAAAACAAAGGCAATTATGACTAATATACCTGCAATAGCAGGCACAATGTATGCTGCCCACTCAGGCCAGAATCCTTTCAGCCATAATTGGAATTGATCAAGCAGTGTCGTCAACGGTCTATTTCTCCAAGTACTACGTCAATACTGCCGAAGATTATTATCAAGTCGGCCACCTTCCACCCCTTCACCATGTCCTGCAATGCGGTGATGTTAATCAGTGTGGGCGGGTAGATATGCAAGCGATATGGGGCTATCGAGCCATCGCTTACAATATAAAACCCGAGATTGCCCTTCGGGGCTTCGATGTAGCCGTAAGCCTCTCCGCGCGGTGGCCTGAAGAATTGAGGTACGCTGGCACAGACCTCCCCTTTTTCGGGCATCTGAGCCAGGGCTTGTTCAAGAATTCTCACACTCTGCCGCATTTCCTGCATGCGAACCCAGTATCGGTCATAACAGTCACCAACTTCTCCGGTGGGGATTGCAAAATCAAATCTTTCGTAGATGGAGTACGGGTCCAGCTGGCGGATATCCCATTTTACGCCACTCGCGCGTAATACAGGCCCGCTCGCACCAATGCTAATTGCCGTTTCTTTAGGTAGTATACCAACACCCTTACTTCTGACAAGAAGTATTTCGTTCTTTGCCAGAAGCTGATCATATTCATCAAGGTATTTCGGCATCTCCGCTACGAATTTCTTCACTGCAGGTAAGAATTCACCGGGTATGTCCTGGCTTACTCCGCCTATGCGCATAAAATTGTAGAGAAGGCGTTGCCCGCTCACCATCTCGAACATGTCCATAATCTTCTCTCGCTCACGCCACATATAAAGCACAGGAGTCATCATGGCTCCGAGATCGTTGATGAAGAAGCCAACAGCCATCAAGTGGCTTGAGATGCGCATAATCTCAGAGAAAATCACCCTGATATACTCAGCCCGCTCAGGTACTTTGATGTCAGCTAGTTTTTCCATGGCAAGGCAATATGCAAGATTATTGGTCATCGATGAAAGGTAATCCAATCTGTCTGTGAACGGAATATTTTGGGTATATGTCCGGCCCTCTGCCAGTTTCTCGATACCACGATGCAGGTAACCGATAACCGGTTCGACATTTACCACAACCTCGCCGTCGAGGGTAACCCTCAAACGGAAAACTCCATGGGTGGAAGGATGTTGAGGGCCTATATTTAATATAAATGGCTCTGTTTGGATCGACATTTACAAGTAGTCCCTCCGCAATGGATGACCTTTGAAACCATCCCACAGTAAAAGACGTTTTAACTCAGGATGGCCTTCAAACTTGATGCCGAACAAATCGAATACTTCCCGCTCCTGATAGCAAGCTGCCCGCCAGATATTAAACACAGATGGTACTACGGGGTTTTCCCGGTCATAGCAACGAGTTTTTAACATGAGACTATGATTGTGCTTTAAGGAAACCAGACGGTAAACAATCTCAAAATAGTCGATATAGTCGACAGCCGTCAAAAAGGTCAAATAATCGAATTCCAGCCCCTGTGTATTTTTAAGAAATTCGCCTATCAGGTACAGCTGCTTGCTGTCAACTACTACCGAACCTTTATCGCTGGAAACAATAGACCCCGGGAAAGCCTCAGCTATCTTCTTCCCGATCTCTTCCCCGGTTATAGCAACTGTCACGTATTTGAACTACCTTTCGTTATTTACTTCAAAGATAAGTTGGGATTATCAATGGTGCCTTTTATCATTTTGGCATGCAGTTTAGTCACGCCATAAATTAAGGCTTCCGGTCTGGGTGGGCACCCGGGCACATAGACATCAACCGGAATTATGCGATTGATTCCTGGGACAACACTATATGATTCCCTGAAAGTACCGCCGCTAATTGCACAGGCACCCATGGCAATAACCCACTTCGGTTCTGGCATCTGGTCATACACCATCCTTACAGCGGGCGCCATTTTCCACGTTAATGTTCCGGCTACTATCATCAAATCAGCTTGTCGTGGCGACCAGCGGAATATATCCATACCGAAACGGGATGCGTCAAAGCGCGATGTGGCCATCCCTATCATTTCAAAAGCACAACAGGCAAGACCGAACATCAATGGGAATATGGATCTTTGCCTGGCCCAGGCAATCGCTGTATCAAGGGATGTTAACAGGATATTGCGGCGGATTTCCTCGTCCAGCCATCTATCAGGATCCGGGATGGGACTGGTGCACTGCTCAATGAAGGAGTTGATAAGTTGACCTTCAGCGACATCAGATTGTTCAGGAGTGAAAACCTCAGGCCTGATTATTTCCACTGCAGGGCTCCTTTGCGCCAGGCATATAGATATCCAACAAAAAGGATTATGAGAAATATACCTACCGCAACAAGCCCGCCAAAACCGAATTCCTTAATATTTACTGCCCACGGATAGAGGAATATAGTCAGCATATCTAGAAGCACAAACAGTACCGCAAAAAAGTAGTATCTGAAATTGAACTGAACCCATGTTTTCCCTATGGTCTGCATGCCACATTCGTATTGGCTCGATTTAGTGGGGTTCTTCTTTTGAGGTATTAGACCAATTAATCTTAACAAAATCGGTAAAAGCGGGATTGTAATAGTGAAAAGAACTGCGATTATAAGGAGTATTCCTACGTAACCGAATTGTGCAAGCACTTTATGGGATCTCCTGTCTCAAAAGCCGTTGCATAGTATAGTATAAGTACCAAAAAGATGTCAAAGCCACTTTAAATAGCTTGACTAACGAATATTGTCGGGTATTATAATTATAGTCGATATTATTGTTTCATTATTGAAGGTTAAGAAAATCAGCCAAAATGCGTATTACAGGTGGTTCAGCCAGGGGGCAAATCATTAAAACGCTTCCAGGATTAACGGTGCGCCCTACTACCGATAAGGTCAGGGAAGCCATTTTCAACATATTGGCTCCTCTAGCCGCTAGCTGGGATCGGGGGCTTGACTTGTTTGCCGGCAGTGGAGCCCTGGGTATTGAGGCACTTAGCCGCCAAGTTCTATGGATGGATTTCGTGGATCAAAGCGGCAAATGCTGTCAGGTAATAAAGCAAAACCTTAGAAAAACTGGCTTTATGGATAAAGCACATGTATATTGCTGCTCTGTTTCAAAGTCACTAAATTTTTTGTGTGATACCTATGATCTTATTTTTTTGGATCCGCCATACGCGGATACCTCACTTGGTACACTTGTCTATAATATTGGTAATTCAAAATTAATATCAGAGGATTCAATAGTACTGGTGTCTCATGCCACACGCTCCGCTCTCGACAAACAATACGCCAGCCTGTCGAAGATCAAGGAAAAGCGGTATGGAGATACTTGCATATCAATCTATCAGAAGGAGGTTGCATCTTGACTACCGCTTTTTATCCGGGCAGCTTTGATCCCATCACCAACGGACACCTTGATATAGTTAAAAGGTCCTCTTCCATATTCGAAAAAGTAATTCTTGGTGTATATGATATACCGCAAAAGTCGCTCTTGTTCACTGCGAATGAACGGGTGGAACTGGCACGCAAAGCAATAGAAAGCGTTAAAAACGTCCAGGTGATAAAGTATTCCGGCATAACTGTAGAATTCGCTAAAAAAATCAATGCCCAGGTTATCGTGCGTGGATTACGCGCTAGTTCCGATTTCGAACGGGAATTTGAAATGGCACTGATGAATAAAAGGTTAGCACCGGACGTCGAGCTTGTATGCTTTATGGCTAATTTAAAATACCAGTTCCTTAGTTCAAGCCTGCTAAAAGAGATAATCAAGCTTGGTGGCAACCTTGATGACATGATACCGCCACACGTTACCGAAGCTTTAAGGAAAAAATTGTTAACCTGAAGTTCACTGGAATCATATTCGTCTTATTCAGCGAAGTCAGTTCAAAGTTGTTGCATAGTTAAAATTAATGCCGGAGGTATAACAGAATATGGCATACAAAATCACCGATGACTGTATAAGTTGCGGCGCTTGCGAGGCAGAGTGCAAGAATGAAGCAATAAAGGAAGGAGAAACTATTTATATTATTGACCCTGCAAAATGCACCGAATGCATTGGCTGGTTTGATAAGCCAAAATGCGCCGAGGTTTGTCCGGTAGATTGCTGTGTTGCAGATCCAGCACACAAAGAGACCAAGGAGCAACTACTAGAAAAATGGAAGAAGCTGCATCCGGGTAAAACACCTCAAGGCAGTTAGCTGGTTTGACAGACCATTAAGAGTAAGTTTAATAAATGTTAACTATTGACCTTGATCTGCTTAAGATCAACGGCCATGAATGCGTATTAGATGCGGGTTGCGGTAGCGGTCGTCATATCTGGCAGGTCTGTAAATGCAACAGGGGACCTTCTGTGGCTTTTGACATTGATTTTTCGAGTTTGCAGAGTGCCAGGTTTGTGCTTGATCAGATGGATCAAAAAGGAGAGTCTACAGGACCCTGGCACCTGGTATCAGGCAGCGTAACCAATCTGCCATTTGGTGACGCGTTTTTCCACAAGGTAGTATGCTCCGAGGTTCTGGAACATGTACCCGATGACCATAGTGCTATGCGAGAATTAACACGCGTGTTAAAGCCGGGAGGTATACTCGCGGTCAGTGTGCCCTCTCACTTAGCTGAATCGGTGTGCTGGAAAATATCAGACGATTACCACAATGCACCGGGTGGACATATAAGGATATATAAGCATCAGGATATCCTAGATCTGCTCAAGGAACAAGAACTTGACATATTCGCTGTTAGATACAAGCACGCGCTGCACTCTATATACTGGTGGCTCAAAGGCATCTTTGGCCTGAAAAATGAAAAGGCTTTTATACCTTCCTTATATTATAAATTTCTTGTTTGGGACATCTATAATAGTCATAAATACACAAAATGGCTGGAAACCCTGCTCAACCATTTCCTCCCCAAAAGCACGGTCTTATATTGCCGCAAACCTTAATTAACTTAGTTTCTCAAGCCAAATTTGTTGTTATTTGATGCCCAGGCTTTTAGCTTTGTCATAAGCAGCCACAACCGCATTTATCAATAAAGATCTCAAACCTCCGCTTTCAAGCTGCAGCAAAGCTTCCGTTGTGGTGCCGCCAGGAGATGTCACCATATTTCTAAGCTCAGCAGGATGCTGGGCCATTTTCTTCATCGCCTCAGCAGAGCCGATGATGGTCTCGATTACAAGCTTTTGCGCCACGTTCCTGGGCAATCCGATATGAACTCCGGCATCAATAAGCGCCTCAATGAAAAGAAACACGTAAGCCGGCCCGCTGCCGCTGATAGCCGTAGCCATATCGATGTATTTTTCATCGGCAAAGTAATACTCTTCGCCCATAGCTGCTAAAATCTTCCTCGCTATCACATGGTTTTCCTGGGTCAATTCTCTTCCGGCCACCCATGCAGTCATGCCCTTCCCAACCTGTGCAGGAGTATTCGGCATGGCCCTTACAACCTGGTTATAATTCAGCTTGCGTTTAATCACGTCAAGGCCGAAACCAGCTGCTATAGAAATAACCAGTTGCTTGTTAAGATAACCGGAAATTTGTTCTAGTACCGCAATCAAATCCTGAGGTTTAACGGCAAGTATGATAACTTTTACATCCTTCTTAATGGCATGCTCATTATTTGCAGTTACCTTTATTCCGAGCTTTTTACTTAATGTGTTTAAACGGGTCTGCGCAACATCACTTAGTATAATATCCTGCTTGCCAGCCAGCTTCTTCCTAAGTAAACTTTTGGTTATTGCCTCCCCCATGGTGCCACCACCGATAACCGCTATCTTCATAAAAACCTCCTCTCACCAAAGATTGCCCTGCCAATACGTACCATCGTTGCTCCCTCTTCGATCGCCACCTGGAAATCATCCGTCATGCCCATAGATAAATCTATTAATCCCAGCGATTCCTTAATACGCCTTAAATTTGCGAAAACTGGCCTTACTTCTTCCGGATCTGCAGTTATGGGCGCAATAGTCATCAGCCCTCTAATCTCAATATTAGGAAACCTTCCGATGCTTGCTATAGCAGAAACCACCTCTTCCCCGGAAAAACCATGCTTAGTCGCTTCGCTGGCAATATTGACCTGTAAAAGCGTTTTTGCTTTCATTGTTGCCCGGCTGTTTAATTGTTCTGCTAACTTCAACGAATCTAAACTGTGGATTATGTCAAATGCCTCAAGTGCATCTTTAACCTTATTGGTCTGCAAATGTCCCACAAGATGCAGTGCGATATCCGACCGAATATCTCTTAATTCAGCAAATTTCTTAACCGCTTCCTGTATCCGGTTCTCACCAAAATCCCTGAACCCATTTGCATAGGCAATGCGTACCATGGAGGCAGAGACGTTCTTGGTGACAGCGATGATTTTTACATCCGAGACAGGCCTGTGACTCTTATCGCAGGCTACAGCAATACGATTTCTTAAAACTCCTATATTATCCGCTATTATTTGACGCTGATGAGCGGACTCTTCAGTATTCACCTTAATACCATGCTACTCGTAGATTTTCTCATCAACTGCCTGGGCTTCCTGCGCATCATCCTCTATATTGCGCACTTTATCTGATGAGGCAAGGATTTCGCGGTAGTACTCATGCTGTATGATAAGGTTCATTATTTCAGTGGTGCCTGTCCAGATAATCGCCAGCCTGGCATCTCTTAACATTTTTTCTATAGGATACACGTTTGTATAACCAATGCCTCCGACCACCTGCATGGCATTATTTATCACTTCCCACGCGGCTTCCGTCGCAAATTTCTTGGCCTCTGATACCAACCGCCGGGAGTAACCGGTGCTCCCCTGCGAATCAACAGCTGTCGCAGCACTGTATACTATCGCACTCGCGGCATCAAGCTTGGTTATGCTATCAGCTATCTTAAAGCTCACAGCTTCGAACTCACGTATTTTTTTGCCAAAAGCCTTTCTTTTGTCGCTGTACCTGGTAGCTACTTCAAGAGCTGCCCTTGCCAGTCCCACGGCCCCCGCAGCCGATGTCATCCTTTCCGGTATCATCATCTGGTTGAATACCTCGGCTCCCTTGTTCAAGCCAAGTACCAGGTTATCCTTGGGTACCTTTGTATCCCTGAATACGAGCCTACCTGCACCACCACCTCTGGTGCCTAAAAGCCCGTAAATATATTTGGCCTCCACCCCCATATCCCGTTCAACTATGAAAGCACTTATTGACTTGCCGGCAGACCCTTCAGTCCTTGCATAGACAAGGAATATGTCGGCTCCTTCCGCGCCAACAACAAACCTCTTCTGCCCGTTCAATATGAAGTAATCGCCTTTCTGTACCGCCGTTGTCGTCGCACCAAAGAAGTCTGAACCGCCCCTCGGCTCGGTAAGCGCCTCGGCGCAGAAAATTTCACCCTTCAAGAGCGGCTCTAAATACTTCTTTTTTTGCTTAGCGGTGCCGAATACGTCCAAAGCTTCGCCGACGATACTTACTAAGGAAAACAAGCAACCTAAAGACATCCCCAGCACACCTATCTCTTCAAGGGCAATTATTTCGTCAACCCACTGTAATCCTCTCCCACCATATGGAGGAGAAAACCTCAAGCCGAGTAGATTATTATTCGCCAGTCCGATCACGTATTCCCGAGGATACCTGACCTTATTATCATCCATATCAAGCAACAACTGCTTTGGGACTGATTTAACAAACGCCCTGACTTCTTCTCTTAATTTCTTTTGCCTCTCGGTTAACAATGCCTCGATCACCTATTCACCTCCAATATTTCTTAGCAGTCGCGATTATACACTTAAGTATTAATGGCTACATCCCTAACAATTTATTTAATGACAATATTCATCAATCTACCCGGAACATATATCATTTTTACCATCGTCTTACCTGCCAGGTATGTTTTGACACGCTCCTGATCGAGAGCTATTTTTTTTGCCTGGTCCTCAGATATAGAGGCCGGAACAGTGATTTTGTCTCTTAGTTTGCCGTTGATCTGGATGACCAGTGTTACTTCCTCATCCTGTGCCAGATCTTTGTCCCATCTAGGCCATTTTTGATTATGAATGCTGTACTGGTAACCTCTTTGAACCCACAGTTCCTCACCCAAATGAGGCGCAGATGGAGCCAGTAAAAGTAAAAGGTGTTTTATGGCATTATCCCAGTTGGCTTTGGATATTTTTCCCAACTTAAGCACTTCGCCAAGGAAATTAGTATATTCCATAAGAGCGGCCAGCATGGTATTAAAACGGAATCTCTCAATATCCTGCGTCACTCTCTTGATAGTTTTATGCATTATATGCTGTATCTCTTTTTCGCTATCTGGATTTATGATCTTCTCGATATATTCAGCAGTTACCAAATTCCAAATCCGGTTCAACCACCGGCTCATACCGACTATACCGTTATCGTTCCAATCACCACCCTGTTCCCATGGACCAACAAACATGAGGTAAACACGGACAGAGTCAGCACCAAGATCAGCAACATAGTCATCCGGAGTTACCACATTGCCTTTGGACTTGCTCATTTTTTCGCCCTGGCAAACGATGATGCCCTGGTTGAATAGTCTGGTAAAAGGCTCATTGAAATCGACCACTCCAATATCCCTGATTGCTTTAATAAAAAAGCGGGAATAAAGCAGGTGCATGGTCGCATGCTCGGCGCCGCCAGTATATAAATCAACCGGCATCCAATAACTCAGTTTATCCTTCTCGAAGGGAAATTTATCGTAGGTTGCGCTGGTGTATCTCAAAAAATACCATGAGGAACACATGAAGGTGTCCATGGTATCGGTTTCCCGCTTCGCAGGCGACGAGCATTTGGGGCAAGACGTATTTACGAATGATTCACAGTACTTTAGAGGCGATTCGCCGGTTGGCTTGAACTCCGCGTTCGGGGGTAAAAGTATTGGCAAATCCTTTTCAGGCACAGGCACAATGCCGCATTTATTGCAATATATCATGGGTATGGGAGCGCCCCAGTACCGCTGGCGCGAAATAAGCCAATCCCTCATACGATATGTAATTGTTCGGCCCCCCCAGCCCTTACTGGCGAGGAAATCGCATATAGCCGACACCATCTCCTCGTCGGTCAACCCATTGAACTGTCCAGAATTCACCATCCGCCCTCCCTCAACATGGGCCGCCTCAAGGTCTTTCCCATCCCATGATTCGGGTGCGACAACTATCCTGATAGGAATACCATATTTTTTAGCAAAATCAAAATCCCTCTGATCATGAGCAGGAACTCCCATCACGGCGCCTGTACCGTATTGTGGAAGTACATAGTCTGCAATCCATATCGGGACTTTTTCACCATTCACCCTGTTAATGACATAGCTACCTAGAAATACCCCGGTTTTTTCTGACTCAACCGCCGTCCTCTCAAACTCCGTTTGATGTTGTGCCTTGCGGATATATTCCTCAACTTCCGCTTTGCGTTCAGCCACCGTTAGTTTTAGGACAAGAGGATGTTCAGGCGCCATCACGAAGAATGTAACCCCGAAAAGAGTATCCGGTCGCGTCGTGAAAACTCTAATTTCCTTGTCCTCTACACCGGGATGATTAAGCCCAAATGAAATATCGGCACCGTAGCTCTTTCCGATCCAGTTGGTCTGCATGATACGGATACGTTCCGGCCAGTCAATATCTTTGAACTCGAGGAGTTCGTCAGCATATTTAGTAATCCTGAGAAACCATTGCTCCAGGCGCTTTTTCTCGACGACGCTTTCACAACGCCAGCATACGCCATTGTCAATAACCTGCTCATTTGCCAGCACCGTCTGGCACCTGGGGCACCAGTTGACAGGTGCTTTATCGCGATAGGCAAGTCCCGCTTCGTAGAGTTTCAAAAAAAACCATTGAGTCCATTTGTAATACTCTGGGAGACAGGTAATTACCTCGCGACTCCAGTCATAGCTAGCACCGATAGACCTGAGCTGTCGCCGCATGTTCTCGACGTTTTCCATAGTCCACGCCGCCGGGTTTATACCTGTGGCTATGGCCTTGTTTTCAGCCGGCAGTCCAAACGCATCAAAACCCATCGGGTGAAGAACGTTATATCCCTGCATTCTCTTATATCTGGCATAAACATCCGAAGGCGCCATTGCATACCAGTGTCCTATATGTAAATCCCCGGAAGTATAGGGGAACATGGTCAACGCGTAAAACTTGGGCCTGGGATCCTCCTCATTAACTTCATACAAGCGATCCTGTGCCCACTTATCCTGCCATTTCCTCTCGATTTCTTTTGGATTGTACTGCTTTGCAGATCTCATGGTAGTCGAAATTTTAAGCTTTTGAGTCTTGTATCGTCAATATTCTGCGTCCTGCCAAATCGATGACTGTGCGGCTGTATTTAATGAAAGTTGCTATTATAATGGCAATTAAGTAAATTAGCATTGAAATGTTACGTAATAAATTTGAAGTATTGGTTGTCAACGCACTAGCCGGCTTACCGCTTGAATTTAAGGAATTGCTTGACAATATAGACATCGTAGTGGAAGATTGGCCCAGCAGCGTACAGCTAAGAAAAATGAAATTGAAAAATAAATATGAACTGCTTGGTTTGTATGAGGGGGTACCCATAACCCAAAGAGATCAAGGGTATAATCTAGTGCTCCCGGATAAAATAACCATATTTCAAAAGCCTTTAGAAGCGCAATGCCGCTCCTTGAAGGAGTTAAGAAATGAAATCGCGAGCGTGGTTCAACACGAAATAGCTCATCATTTCGGCATTGATGACCAAAGGTTAAACGAAATTGAAAGGGAAAAACGCAAATAGCTACTATTGATTTACATTTAATTTTAGAGTAGAGTATTACAAAGGCTAGTTGTGTTAAATATATTGGAGGCTCAGCTTAAATGAGAAGGTTGCTTCTGTCGTTACCGGTTGCCTTATTGTTATTAATGGTTTTCGTAAGTCCATGTTTGGCCAGCAAGGGGAACTTATTTGCGACTTCCGGATCTACGGGGGAAAACGAACTAATATTTTCAAACTCAAACCTCGTTTCCATGGGTTTTGTAGCTGCCGATAATGTTACGCTACCTGAGGGGCTATCTCTCTCGCCACTACTGATCTCTCCACCTGAGGTAAATAAGGGTGAACTGGTTAGCGTTAAAGTAACAGCAACCAATAATAGCCCCAGCGCGATCAAGTATGCACTCGTATTAATAATAAACAGCAAAACAGCAGGTAGCAAGCAATTATCCCTGGAACCTGCAAAAAGCCAGGATGTGATCTTCACGGTAGTAACTGAAAATGTGGGTGCCAATAATGTCCAGGTTGGCAATCGAAGCGGCACTTTTTCTGTAAAGAGTGGAGGCATGTTGGATATGTTCCCGCCTTGGTTATGGGCAGTTATGGGCATTGTATTAGTCGTGATTGTGGTGTTGGTCTTTCTTATGATCACTGCACCTTCACGTAAAAAGAAAGCAGGACTTCAAACTGATCAATCTAAAATTCAAATGAAGCCAAAGGGTAGGCCGGGCAAACCCGGAGCAGAGTCTCAAATTCCGGTACCAGGTCCCATGCAACATCCGGGTATGGAAAGCATGCCCTTTGGTACACCGTTCCCGGGTCAACCAACTACCCCATACGATATGCCGCAACCTGGAATGCCGGGTATGCAGCAGCCCTTCCAGCCACCCACCCAGCAGGGCATGCAACAGCCATTTCAGCCATATGCGCAGCAGGGTATGCAACCGCCGATGCCACAGGGAATGAGAGTACCACAGTATCCACCACAACCCCCAATACCTCATGGAATGCAGCCGCTGGCACAACCCACACCCCACGGGATGCAACCAGGGATGCCACAGGCAGCGTGGCCGGGCCTGCCGCCACAGATGCCACACCAGCAGCCGGGTCAACCTGGCATGCCATTCGGAATGCAACCGCCGGCACAACCTCAAATGCCGCATGGTATGCAACCGCCTCCACCACCGACCATGCAACCCCCAATGCATGCTCCCGGCCAGCCCGGTATGCCACCATCAATGCAACCGCCAATGCCTCCTCCCGGTATGCATTCACCCACACAGCCGGGAATGCAACCGCCAATGTCTTCAGCCTTTCCAACTTCGGGTATGCCAAGATTTTCTGTCAGCAACCTGACAATAACCCCCAACAGGGTAAAGGTTGGCGAACCGGTGACCATTAGCGTTATTGTATTCAACCAAGGTATGCAAACAGGTAAGTACAGTATCGTCCTTAGAATCGGCGGTGTTGTTGAAAATATCAGTGATATTACCTTACCACCCGGTGCCAACCAGACAGCCAGCTTCAACGTAGTAAAGGATGCTGCAGGCGATTATTACGCGGATGTTGATGGACTGGGAGGTTTCTTTACAGTTATTCCTCTGGTTCCACCATCGTTTTCCGTAAGTAATTTCTCCATATCGCCAGAAAGAGTGCGGCAGGGGCAACCGATAACAATCGGCGCCTCCGTCACTAACGTAGGCGAAATAATGGGCACGCATACTTTGATTCTACGTATAAAAGGTATAGCAGAGAGTCAGCAGGAAGTCACTCTTGGTCCGGGCAAAACACAGACTGTAGAATTCCAGATTATTAAGGATACACCGGGTTTCTTCCCGGTCGCACTTGAGAACTGGACTGGCAAGTTCGTAGTCGAGATGGACTGGACCGGTTAATAGTCGGTTTTTTGGTCGTCCGGCTCAGTTCTTTTAAGTTGGCTTTTGTCCTCGAGGTAATCGATATATAGGACTCCGTTCAGATGGTCTATTTCATGTTCAAGCGCCTGGGCTAAAAGGTCATCAGCTTTAATACGAACTAATTTGCCTTGTTTGTTTCTGGCTTTAACTTTTACCGATTCGGACCTCTGGATCTCTGCCTGGTAGCCGGGTATGCTCAGGCAACCTTCAATGACAAGCCTTTCCCCCTTTTTCTCCACAAATTCAGGATTGATTAATACAAGAACATCTTGCTCGGGAATTTGAATTACCGCTATGCGTAAAGGTATTCCAACCTGATTTGCTGCTAGCCCAACCCCGGAAGCAGCATGCATAGTCTCTATCATATCGTCAATTATACGATGTATGGAACTGTCTATATTGGGAACGCGTCTGGCTTTCTTTCTTAAAACTGGATCGGGATTAGTACGAATTTTGAGCACAGCCATGGTTAAATATTAAATCATACCGACAGGGTCAACGTCCAAAATCCACCCTCTCGGGAAATCCATGTTTCTTAAGAAATCTTGTAAATTGCTGCCCAACAAAATGATTTGCATGCGGTACTTTAACCGAAGTCTTGATATGTATCCAGGAACTGGCCCGATTATTTTAAATTCCCTGATACCTGTAATATCTAACGCTGAATTGATTTTATGGAGCATGTTTTCGGCCTCTTGACGACATCTGTCTGCGTCACTATGACTATATACTAAACGTACCATATCGTTGAACGGCGGGTAACCAAAATATTGCCTGTACTTAATTTCGTGATGAAAAAAGCCAGTGTAATCCTGATTAGCAGCGTATTTAATTGCATAATGCCCGGGATTGTACGTCTGTATCACTGCCTTACCTGTAACACTTCCCCTACCTGCTCTTCCGCTAACCTGGCACAATAGCTGAAATGTCCGTTCACCAGATCTGAAATCCGGGAGATTCAAGCCAGTATCGGCATTTATTACACCTGTCAGCGATACGTTGGGAAAATCGTGACCTTTGGCTATTATTTGAGTCCCGATTAAGATGTCTGCTTCATTTGCACGAAACGCATTCACGATCCTTTCATACTCCTTTGTCCGTGTTGCTGTATCGCTATCAAAACGAATTATTCCTGCCAGTGGAAACAGTTTTTTACATTCTGCCTCCACTTTTTCAGTACCTACGCCAAGATATTTCATATCATCGTTTCCACATTTGGGACATATCGTAATTGGCTGGTACGCCCGGCGGCAATGATGGCAAATAAGACGATTATTGGCCGCATGATAAGTCAAAGCTACAGAGCAACGCCTGCAGCTGGCGACAAACCCACAGTTCATGCACTCGACAAAGGTTGCCTGCCCCCTGCGGTTGATGTAAAGAATCACCTGTTCCTTTCTTTCGAGAGCTTGCCCTATTTGTCCTTTCAGCAAACGGCTGAATATATTGCGGTTACCTGATTTCAATTCTTCTCTTAAATTGACGATAGTTACTTCCGGTAATGGCGATATGCCCAGGGGCGTGACGCGTTCTTTGAGCTCAACCAGTTTATATTCGCCTATTAACCCCTTCCGGAACGTCCCTACATCCGGCGTGGCGCTTCCCAGAATTACCACTGCTCCAGTCAGCTCAGCCAGCTTTATAGCTGCTTCGCGTGCGTGGTATCTTGGTACTTTCTCGGACTGTTTGTACGCCCATTCATGTTCCTCATCAACAATAATTAATCCGAGGTCTGGTTGAGGTGCGAAGATTGCACTACGTGGTCCTATGACAATATCCGCTAAACCTTTATGTATGCGGTGCCATTCATCATACTGCTCTCCCAGAGTAAGCCCACTGTGTAATATGGCCACCCGGCCAGGGAAGCGGGCAAAAAAACGGCTCATTATTTGCGGCGTCAATGATATTTCGGGGACAAGGCATAAACCTTTTTTACCTCGTCTTATCGTTTCATCCAGGGCGCGTAAATATATTTCAGTTTTACCACTTCCCGTAACACCGTGCAATATGAACACGTTGGACTGACTGCTATCTTTTTCAGCATTAATAGCTTGCTTAATAATATCCCAGGTATTTTGCTGATCAGGTGTGAAGGAAATAGGTAATTCAAGCGCAAATTCGCGCGACTGCATAGGGTTACGCTGCACTTCTACCTTTACCTCATCCACGATCCCCTTTTTAATTAACGCTTTGATTACATTGCGATCGCAGCAGACCTGTCCTCTTATATTCGATTCCGCTAGAAATCCATGATTGCTTAGCAACAGTTCCAGTACATCAGCCTGCTTTATCGCGTTTTTCCTTCTCATGTCAGCGATCATCTTTTGAACAGTCTCTTCATGGCATTCCAGTTTCAAATAATTTACAAACTTGGGTTTGACTTTTTCGCTTTCCAACAGAGAATTCTTTTTCAAAATATTTCTGCTTACCAACTCCCGTACAATGGCCGAGGTCTTTCTCTTCCCGAATTTGTCTTCGAGTTCTTTTAGGGGGATCCCGCGATTCTTTTCTTTTACATACTGGATGAATTGTTTAATACTTGCATCTGCGCAGGTCAAATCAGCAGCTACGTCAGATAATTCAATGGTTGTAATAACGCGTTGTTCAAAACCGGGAGGTAGCAATAGTGCTATGGCGTCGAACAGCGAAGATAAATAATAATCTGCTATCCACAAAGCAAGCAGAATCCGTTCCGGTGATATTATAGGTTGGGGTATGATGAGGCCGGCTATTTCTCTGGTTTCGGGTACCGATGGAGTATCGCTAAGCTTTACTACAACGCCTTGCAGAATTTTTGATCCGAACGGCACCCAAACCGCATGCCCTATCTCAATATTCAGCGAAGATGGTATCGAATATGAAAAACTATGTAGATGGCCGCCAGGCGCGTTGACAGCCACCTCAGCATATTTCATTCAATCTATTTAGATTCAGTTCCGGAATCGGCTGCCTCAGCCGTATCGATTATTTCCTCGGATTCGACAGTCCCGGTTTTCTCCACCAGCCTCTCACGCCTTTCCTTAAGCCTTGCCTCTTTTGTGCTCAGCCGCCTTATGTAGTACAGCTTGCTGCGGCGCACTTTGCCGTGCCGGAGTACTTCAACCTTCTCCAGCAAGGGAGATGCAAGCGGGAAGGTATGCTCAACTCCCACTCCATACGTTACTCTACGCACGGTGAAATTACCACCGCCGGTATTCCTGGATACTTTAATAACCAGGCCCGGAAAAGTCTGGAGCCTTTCCCTGTTTGCCTCCTTGACTTTGAAGCTGACTCTGACATTATCACCGGGGCTCAACTTGGGAATATTTGGATTAGCTTTGGTTTTATTTATTGATTTAATGTCCATTTTATATCCCTTTCTTGCGAATTTAGTTTAGATACTATTCTAAGATGCACTCAGTGATTGCAGGATCTGATAATCAACCTCGCTAAGCTCAGCTTTCTCCAGGAGATCAGGTCTTCTTTTTGCCGTTCTAATTACGCTTTGGTTCCTCCGCCAAGAGGATATCTCTTTGTGATTTCCGGATAGAAGAACCGCAGGAACCTTCCACCCCCGGTATTCAGGAGGCCTGGTGTACTGCGGATACTCAAGTAGCCCCCCAATATGCGACTCCTCGATCAGAGATATATCTGATCCGATGGCACCTGGCAACAACCTGACCACACAGTCAATGATCACCATAGCCGCGGATTCACCGCCGCTCAACAGGTAATCACCTATACTTATCTGCTCAGTCACCAAATGTTCAGCCACCCTCTCATCAACGCCCTCGTAATGACCGCAAATTAGTACCATTACCTGTTCCTGGGACAAATGGTCGGCCATATCCTGGGTAAACAACTTGCCCTGAGGAGTGAGGAGCATCACGGGAATATTATCGATCCCAATATCGCTTTTAACAGCTTCAACTGCCTCAAAAATGGGTTCCGGCTTCATCACCATGCCTGCACCGCCACCGTAGGGATAATCATCGACTGTATGATGCTTATCGTGGCTGTATGCGCGTATATCATGTAATTTTATATCCACGATTCCCCGATCACAAGCCCTGCCGATAATACTATGATTGAGATAACCGGTAAAAGCTTCCGGGAATAATGTCAATACGTCAATTCGATGCATATAAATTTATTCCACTAAAGTGCTATTCAGAAAATCAAATAATTTTACCATACCACGGCTAAACCACCAAACCATCGGCGCCTGGCTTTAATACTCACCCAAATAAGCGCCCCCGTCAAACAATAACAATATATTGTGGTTACTGCCTGTAAATTATCTACTGGTTGTGTCTGCAGTAAAAATACGGACATACTAAAAGCCAGGAAACATAGAAAATGTTAAGGACTATCCCTGTAAAACTATTGACAAGCGGGTAAAAACATGTTAAAAATGGGACATAGTGGTAAAAAGTGGTAAAAAGGGGAGAAGAAATGAGCATAGTGTGTAAAAATGAAGATTTGGCAACTCAGGACCTCCTCTCTTTTCTTAAAGAAAATGACTTTAAAGGGCTTAAACTTAGCCTCCTTCTCTTCTGGACCAGGCATCCCCAGGCCAAATTCAACCTTGATTGCATAGCGCATGTGCTTGATACAACGCGCCATCATTTGCACGGGATACTCGGTGAATTGATAGATAAAGGAATGATTCGGGAGCAGTATTGCCCCAGCGGCATAGCCCACTATTCCCTGAACCATGAGCACGCGATAAACGAATATATATTAGAGCTGTCAAAGCTGGACTGGGGCATTATTAAAAACCTTGAAGGAGAGCTAGAAAGCGAAGCGGTCCCGGTATAAATACACCCTAGCGGATTAAGTAATTATGTTTTCAGGTGAATACGAATACAAGGTAGACAACAAGGGCCGGTTGCCCCTCCCCCCCAGGTTCCGCAAAGAAATTGATGATGGCCTGGTGCTGACGATGATGGCGGATAACTGCATCACCGCCTACGCCAAGAATGACTGGGCAAAAATGACCGCCAGCCAGGCTCCAACAGGTTTCTTGATGTCAGATAAACAGAGGAAGGTTAACCGGCTTATTTTCAGCAACGCCAATGAGGTGACAATTGATAACCAGGGCAGGATTGCCTTGCCTTCGACCTTGCGTGCACGATGCGCAATCAGTGACAGCGCCATAATAGCCGGAATTAATACTTACTTCGAGATCTGGAATCCTGAGCAATGGAAAAAAGAACGGCCCTCTGCAGATGAAGCCCGTCAGTACATGGACACGCTGGAGGAGAGAAAATGAGCTTGACATTAGATAGGCAGATTCACATTCCCGTACTGGTGGAAGAGGTCATTGAGGCACTCAATGTTACACCGGGCAGCAGGTACGTTGACTGCACTCTGGGCGGTGGCGGGCATGCCAGTGCAATACTCCAGAGATGTCAACCGTCAGGCGAACTTTTAGGCATAGATTCAGACCCGGAAGCTATCAAGTTGGCTCAGCACAATTTATATGATTACTTTGAAAGCACCATCCTGATTAATGCTAACTTCTCTAATTTGGAGCAGATTTGCACCGAAACAGGTTTCTCACCGGTGGATGGCATCCTCTTCGATTTAGGCCTTTCATCTTTGCAGCTTGGTACAGCAGAGCGGGGTTTCAGTTTCCAGCGCAACGGTCCGCTGGACATGCGGTTCAATCCTGATGAAAAACTCACGGCCGCTGATATAGTTAATAAACTGCCTGAAACAAAACTGGCGCAACTCATACGGATATACGGCGAGGAAACATTTGCTGAAAGGATCGCCGCGAATATTGTACAAAACAGGCCGATAAACGACACGGCTGAGCTGGCGATTATTGTGACCAACTCAATCGGCGTACATCGCGGCAAGATACACCCGGCAACAAAAACTTTCCAGGCCCTGCGTATAGCAGTCAACCGTGAACTGGAATACCTCACATCCGCTTTAGAGCAAACCTTGAATTGCCTCAACTCCGGGGGCAGGCTTGTTGTCCTCAGTTATCACTCCCTTGAGGACAGGATAGTGAAGAATTTCATGTTACGCGAGAGCAAAGCCTGCCTGTGCCCGGTAGATATACCCGAATGCCGCTGCCATCACGAGCCGAAGCTACAGCTTATCACCAGGAATGTAATTGTACCAACGGATAAAGAGGTCGAAATTAACCCGCGTAGCCGGAGTGCCAAACTCCGTGTGGCGCAGAGGCTATAAAAAATTATTAACAGGAGGCATAGAAAATGATTGGAACTAAAAAATTCGGCTCCATCCTGAATAATGACAAGAGGCTACTGGCATTATTCGGGGGGATGGTTTTCGATGGCATCGTTTTCGTCAGCCTGATAGTCGCAATCGCCATCCTGTATTTCATGTAAAAGACAGCTCTCAGATCAGCGAATAACGAATCAATTAAATCAAAGGAGGCATGGATAAAAATGACAAAAAGGGTAATTACTGGCATAGATGTCGGAACAACGAAGATCTGCACCATCGTTGCCACCCTGGATTCCGGAGGTGCGTTACAGGTGCTTGGCGTGGGTCAGGTGCCCTCCCACGGGCTTCACAAGGGTATGGTAGTCAATGTTGAGGAGGCGCGTGACTCTGTAGCTGAATCAGTCAAACGGGCAGAGCAGGCGAGCGGAATAAAAATAGAATCCGCTTACATCGGCGTCACCGGCAGGCATATCAGCTCGGTCAACAGCCACGGGGTCGTTGCCATACCACGCACTGACCGCCTGGTACGCCAGGAAGATCTGTCAAGGGTGCTCAATTCCGCCAAGAACCTTAATATCCCGGACGACAGGAAAATCCTGCACCAGATACCCCGGGGCTACCAGCTGGATACTCAGGAAAGGATCAAAAACCCGGTGGGCATGCATGGGTTCAGACTGGACGTCGAAACGCACATCATAACAGCTTCCACCGCCTCGGTGCAGAACCTGGTTAAATGCATACGCAGTATAGGTGTGGAAATCGACGACCTGGTACTTGAACCTCTGGCGAGCGGTGAATCGGTATTGACACCCGAAGAAAAAGAGATCGGCGTAATCATGGCCGATATCGGAGGCGGCACTACTGATATAGCGGTATTCAAAGATGGCAGTATATACCACACGTCTATAATACCTGTCGCCGGCTACCAGTTCACCAGCGACCTATCGATTGGGCTGGGACTTCCCTTCGAGATTGCTGAAGCCATGAAGAAGAAATACGGCAATGTTTATCCTGAGACGGGCTCTAAAGACGAAGGCTCAACACTTACCGTTGAAGACGGGCACAGCGTTTCGTACAAAGACCTGTGTAATATCCTGCGGGACCGCATGGAAGAACTGCTAAGGTTGATACTTCTTGAAATGCCTGATACCAGCTATGCTTCGCTTGCCCCGGCCGGGCTCGTACTAACCGGCGGCGGCGCCAAGATGTCCGGTCTCGAAGGTCTGGCGAGGACAACTATCCGCATTCCGACCAGGATAGGCGAACCTATGGGGGTATACGGCATAACCGACGTATTGCATGATCCAGCCAATGCGACCGGTGTAGGTCTACTCCTGTGGGCAATTAAAACCGGCGGCAGACCTGCCTGGGAAGCAAAAAACAAACCCACCTCGGTAAACAATATTATGGGCCTTCTAAAAAAGTTCTTTGGAGCATAGAAGTAAAAAATTTAACAAAGCAGGAGGATAAGTATGTCAAAATCAATGTTCTCAACAGCTCCAGCCAAAATTAAAGCGATAGGTTGTGGCGGCGGTGGTTCCAACGCCATCACCCGCATGGTACGCGAAGGCATTAAGGGCGTTGAATTTATCTGCATGAACACGGACGCCCAGGCTCTCGCGCTGGCAGAGGTGCCGGTACGCATCCAGCTGGGTGAAAAGCTCACCCGTGGTTTGGGTGCAGGCGGCGATCACACTATTGGGCAAAAATCCGCAGAAGAAAGCCGCCAGGCCATCCAGGAAGTTGTTGCCGGCGCAGACATGGTATTCATCACCGCAGGTATGGGTGGTGGAACCGGAACAGGCGGCATACCCGTAGTCGCCGAGGTTGCACGGCAATCAGGAGCACTCACCATCGCTATTGTTACCAAGCCGTTTGCCTTCGAAGGTGCCCGCCGCATGAAAGTAGCCGAGGAAGGCATACTCCAGCTCTGCGATAAGGTTGACACCCTGGTTATCATTCCTAACGATCGCCTGATTGAGCTGTGTGATAACAAAACAACCGTCGACAATGCCTTCAGGCTGGCAGATGATGTGCTGCGCCTTGGAGTCCAGGCCATTGCAGAAGTAGTTACAGAACCGGGCCTGATTAACCTGGATTTTGCCGATATCCGCGCCATAATGAAGAACTCCGGTCCCGCCTGGATGTCAGTCGGCCACGGCAAGGGCACCCACAGGGCGGTGGAGGCTGCAAAAGCTGCGCTCGCCAGCCCTATGCTTGATGTTTCCATCAGTGGTGCCAAAGGCGTACTCTTCAATGTCAGCGGCGGCAGCAACCTGACACTCTTCGAGTGCAATGAGGCTGCCGACGTAATAGCCCAGTCCGTGGATCCTGATGCTAATATCATATTCGGCGTCGTTTTCAATTCCCAGTTCGAAGACGAAGTGCAGATCACCATCATAGCTACCGGGTTTACTGCCCAGTATGGTTCGGGGGTTCCGACCGAGGTTGAACTGCGCAGACTGCTGCGGGGCGCGACAGAGGACAGCCTTGATGTGCCCTCCTTCTTGAGGAGAGGCTCGCGTTATCCCAATGCGCAAACGGCAGTGCCTCGCGCTGCAGACTTAAGTAGAATACCTCGTTAAAATAGTGCAATAATTCTGCACCGTAATAAAACAGGGCGGAAAAATTTTACCGCCCTGTTTTATTATGTCGTTTTATCCATTGACTGTTACTATATATTGTGTTAGTATCCTTCCAGACCACATACTGTAGTGTTGTGCTATGAAGTGCCCTTCATGCGGTGAACCCGAATCCAAGGTGATTGACTCGCGGAGCCTGGGAGATGAAATAAGACGGCGCCGGGAGTGTATCAAATGTAAATCGAGGTTTACAACCCATGAGCGGCTTCACTACAGAAGCCTGTATGTAATAAAAAAGGATGGCAGGCGTGAGGAATTCAACCGTGAAAAACTCTTTTCTGGCATTCGCAAAGCCTGTGAAAAACGTCCCATGCCTATGGGAACCATCGATAAACTGGTTGAGAACATTGAAACAGAATTATATAGCGTGGGCAGAAATGAGATTCCGAGTTCGCTCATAGGTAAAATCGTGGTGAGTAAATTAGCCGAAATCGACCACATCGCATATATCCGGTTTGCCAGCGTATACCACGAGTTCTCGGATATCTCTACGCTGAAACATGCCGTGGACAATTTAATTGAAAGTAAACTCGGTGCGCCTCTTGACGGCCAGTTACCGCTGCTAAAAACCGGCGATATTGACAGTTCAAAACGCCGCAGCAGGCAAAGAAACCAAGATGGCAAATAGACAGCCCAAAGAACAGCTATCTAATTCACTAAGAAGCTACGTTGCTAAGGTAGTCTTCACCTACACTCAGACCATGGGACACACCGACAGGCGGGAACTGGAGGAGCTCACGGACCAAGTAATTACGAGGTTGGAGAAAAATATGCAGATGGAAGAACAAATTAAAACCAAAAGGACAGATCCAACTTTGCCTGGAATGGAGCACCTGGTCGTTTCTGCAGGTCCACAACCACCCTCCAAAGAACAGATAGAGACAATAGTCAATGAGTTACTGGCAGAAAAAGTCAGCTCAAAACAACAGGAGGAATCTCCGACAGCCGTTACCCAGCCGACAGAACTGAATCTTAGTGAGAACGCACTCATAGTACTGAAAAACCGTTATCTCAAAAAGGATAACAAGGGCAATATTATCGAGACTCCCGAAGAATTGTTCCGCAGGGTAAGCCAACATATAGCCTCCGCCGAACTTATATTTGATAAGAAAGCTAACCTGGCAGAATGGGAGGACAAGTTTTACCAATTAATGACCTCTCTCGAATTCCTGCCCAACTCTCCCACTTTGATGAATGCGGGACGCGAACTCGGACAATTATCAGCATGTTTTGTACTGCCGATTAACGATAGCATGGAATCCATTTTTGATGCGGTTAAATATACAGCACTCATACATAAAAGCGGTGGCGGCACCGGTTTCTCATTTTCACGTATACGGCCCAAGAAAGACAGGGTAGGTTCCACCGGCGGTGTCGCCAGCGGCCCCGTGTCATTTATGCGCGCCTTCGATGTTGCTACAGACGTGATCAAGCAGGGGGGCATGCGCAGGGGAGCAAACATGGGCATCCTGAATATCGATCATCCCGATATACTCGAATTCATATCGTCCAAGGAGAATCCCGAAGCATTTAACAATTTCAATATTTCGGTTGCCATAACGGATTCTTTCATGAAGGCGCTGGAAAACAATACGGACTATGATTTAATCAACCCGCATACCACTGAAGTATCCGGGCAACTCAATGCCCGGGAAGTATTCGGCAAAATAGTCGATATGGCCTGGAGGACCGGCGATCCAGGTATCATTTTTATCGACCGTATTAATGAGCACAATCCTACTCCCAACCTGGGGAAAATTGAGAGCACTAACCCATGCGGTGAGCAACCGCTGTTACCATATGAATCCTGTAACCTTGGTTCCATCAATCTGGCAAAGATGATCAAACATACTAATGGCCAACCCGAAATTGATTTTACAAAATTAAAGGAGACAATTAAATTAGCTGTACGTTTCCTCGATGATGTGGTTGAGGTCAACCAGTTCCCACTCCCGCAGATAGCTGAGACGACGCGGAAGACGAGGAAGATAGGGCTGGGTGTGATGGGTTTTGCCGATATGCTCATCCTTTTACGTGTGCCCTATAATTCCGATAAAGCTCTGGAAATCGCTGAAAATGTAATGCGCTTTATATCAGAGGAAGCGACCAGGGAATCCGTTGTTTTAGGACATAGCAGGGGAGTTTTCCCTGCCTTCAATAATAGCCTCTATGACACCAGGGATGGCCCTGAGGTAAGGAACGCCAACAGGACTACCATCGCTCCCACGGGAACTCTCAGTATCATAGCCGGATGCTCCAGCGGAATTGAGCCTATTTTTGCACTCAGCTATTTCAGGCATATACTTGACGGACAGACATTGATCGAGATCAATCCTTATTTTGAAAAAGTCGCCAGGCAAGAAAAGTTTTATTCGCCGGAACTGATGAAAAAATTGGCTGAGGGCGAAAACCTTACAGGGATGCCGGGAATTCCTGATTGGGTCAAAGATGTATTTAGTACCTCACATGATATTGCGCCGGAGTGGCATGTTAAGATACAGGCCGCCTTCCAGAAGTACACCGATAGCGCGGTGTCAAAGACGGTCAATCTTCCACATGAAGTTACAAAAGAGGATGTATCTAAGATTTATATGCTGGCTTACAGGTCAGGACTGAAAGGTATAACCATTTACAGGGATAGAAGCAGGGAAACACAGGTTTTGAGCATCAGCCAGAAAGAGGTTGCGCAAGAAAAGGAAACCGGGGCTGAGGCAAAACTGGCGCCCCGGCAGCGTCCCAAGATAACCAGGGGCATTACCGAGCGTGTTACCACAGGTTGCGGTTATATATATGTGACTGTAAATTTCGATGAAAAAGGTATCTGCGAAGTGTTTTCCAGCCTGGGCAAAGCCGGCGGTTGCGCTTCAGCTCAACTCGAGGCCACGAGCAGGTTAATCTCTCTGATTTTCCGCTCAGGTATTGATATTAGCTCCGTTGTAAAGCAGCTGAGAGCTATTCGCTGTCCATCTGTCTCGTGGGAGAGCGGACGCGCTATTCTATCGTGCGCTGATGCCATAGGCAGTGTCCTGGAAAAATACGTGATAAAAGACGAGGAAAGTAACCAGGAAAATCTGAATTCAAATACTTCTGCTAATTTCACAGGGCAGTGTCCTGACTGCGGTAATTTGCTGGTATATCAAGAGGGATGCCACATATGCCCCAGTTGCGGATACACGAAATGCGGATAATGGTATAATTATGGATTGTGAGGTGGATGAGGTATGGACACGGTTGAAAATCGCTTCTCGCTGGCATTCAAACAAATAACCAGAACGGCAAACTCCATTTTACCTTTCAGGAAGATGGTAAATTCCATCGCTGCCAGCACAGCAAAAGCCTTGCAGGCTGCCGGATGCGCCATCATGGTGCTCAACCCCCAGCGGGAGCACCTGGATATCATTGGCGCTTTCGGCCTCAGCGACGTGTACCTGCGCAAAGGCGCCATAAACGCCCGTAAAAGCTATCCCGAGATACTGGACGGCAAAACCGTAGCTGTAGCTGATATATTTTCCGATAAGAGAACGCAGTATCCCGAGTATGCCGCGCAGGAGAAGCTTACTTCGTTAATGGGAGCGCCGATCGTTCAAAAAGGCGAAGTAATAGGTGAAATCAGGATTTATAACCGCGAGAAAAGGAGCTTCAAGCCTATTGAGAAGGACTTTTTAACCACAGTGGCCAACCTGGTTGGACTGGCAATGGAGAGGAACGAACTCAGTCAATATTTGAATGCGCATCATGAGACTAACATCACCCAGCACAAAAAACTGACCAGCTTTTCACGGCTTCCCCTGATACCTATCAGGCCCATAAATTTCGGCCATCCCAGCGAAGAAGAATTTGCCCGTTTGCTCGATTTCTACCAGGTGGAGTGGCTGTATGAACCGCGTTCCTTTCCCCTGTCATGGGATAATAGCAGGATCACCGAGATGTTCACGCCCGATTTTTACCTTCCTGAAATCAGCCTTTATATAGAAGTGACAACCTCCAGGCAGAGCCTGATCACCGAAAAGAATCGTAAATTGCGCCGCCTCAAAGAACTATACCCTGATATTAATATCAAGCTATTAAATAAAGGGGATTATTTAAAACTGTTCGCCAAATATGGATTTATACCTCTTGATGATAATAAGATGGCGGGTGTGCAGAAGATGCTGTTTAACAGGACACAGATCCAGAGACGGGTCAAGTCCCTCGCCAAGCAGGTGTCCAGAGACTATCATGGTAAGGACCTGATCCTGATAGGCATCCTCAAAGGAGTAGTATGCTTCATGTCTGACCTGATGCAGAATATATCCATACCTGTTTCTGTAGACTTCATGGCAATCTCCACCCCGGCAAATAACGCAGACCCTTCGATCAAAATAACTAAAGACCTGGACATTGATATTAAGAACAAGGATGTATTGATGGTGGAGGATATAGTAGATACGGGTATGACCCTGAATTATGTGTTGAATTACCTGTTGGATCGTAAGCCGGCCAGCTTAAAGGTCTGTACGCTCCTGGACAAAAGCGCACGCAGGTTAATTAACGTGCCGCTGGAGTATGTAGGATACGAGATACCTGATAAATTTGTCGTCGGTTACGGACTGGACTTCAGTGGAAAATACAGAAATCTGCCATTTATAGGGATTTTGGAATAAAAATGCCCCAAGTAACCTCAGTTTCCCGGTTCTTCATCTACCCCCCTCACGCTTTTCGGCCTTCGCCTACCTTGCGCTAGGGACCGCTGCCTCCCCGTTCCAACCTTGATTACTTGGGACGTTTTTAAAATTAGCACATAAACGCATATATGTCAATACCCCTCTTATATCCGTGTTAATGTTATACGATTTTGTCACCCCTAACTGTTAAGGGAAAATGTCACCCATGAAAGAGAAGGTGACATTGAACAGGAAGGAACAGAATAGATTG